>Ga0099822_1003003_pt1 | contig 21439 bp, 10 predicted proteins | sample CowpeawhiteBW_FD_76839 | JGI IMG/M metagenome (GOLD analysis project Ga0099822, IMG submission 76839) | Root nodule microbial communities of legume samples collected from California USA - Cow pea white BW | ecosystem: Host-associated > Plants > Roots > Nodule | place: USA: California | collected...
AACATTTTCATCATATTCATACTATGACATACACAATGTATTCTTTAAATTTTAGCACATTAAAAATTACATAATACTTGTCTTTTCCAGTTATACAAGAATTTGAAACGTTAATGCAAGAGTTCATAAAAGAAATAATTAATATACACAAGTGCAAGTTTTTTTTAAAAAAAAAAATTATGTGGGCTTATGGGCCGGCCCGCGCGGGCCGCGGGCTAGCCCGTGCGGGCCTGCGGGCTCACTATCCTGGCCTGCCCCGTTTTTTTTTCTGCAGCTAATTGTCATCCCTAACTGTTTGTAGTGAAAAACTTCTATGGTTGTGTATAGCACCCACAATTTCAGAGCTCACTAAACTTTTCTTACGTTACACTGCTTTTTGGTTTGTATTTTTTTTCACATGTTTTCGAAATTCAAGTGTGTCAAGATTAAGTAAAAGTGAAAAAAATTAAGCATCTTAAGAGAGAAAAAATTATAAATTTTGTGTCTTAAATTTTTTTAAGTGGTATTTATGTTTTATTTGAGTTGAACTTATACATTATCTAGTAAAATCATTTGAAAAACCTATATGTGATATAGGTTTATCCTAATAATCGGTTCAAACAAAATATAAAATAGGTGAAGAATTATATATGAAAGGATTATTTATATCGAAAATCATTCTTAACTTGAATGGAGTTCATTTCTCATATTTCATGTCTCATCGTATTGTTAAATCTTTATAATATATTTTCAGAAGTTTTCAATTCATCTTTGATTAAAAAAATATATATATTAATGACTTAATTGTGTTTCTTAAGAGTTTTAATTTGTGCTTTAGTGAATGGTGAGTTATAGTCTTATATGTTATCTTCTCCTCATCGATAATGAGAAAAAAATATAGAGACAACTTGAATAGTTTGTCGATATTGAGTGACATTATAAATAATGTTGGTTTAATTGGTAATTTAATTTTTGTATTTAGGTATTTGATTAATTTTTGTTTTTAAATTTGTTTTTATTCAATTGAGCCCATTTTTTGTTAATTAGAGTCAATGTGGTCTCATATCTTAAATTGAGGTTAATGTTGTTAAAAAGATAACCATGTGTCACTCTAATAAAAGGTTTAATTAATAATGTAGTCCATATTTTTTTTTCACTCAATTGAGTCCTTATATTTGTTCACAAAGAGATAATGTGGTCCATTTTTTCGTCAATGTCATCATCTACAGATATTAGGAAAGATTTAAAAGTCACAATTGGGTTTATGTGTCAATCACCGATAATGCAATAGACAAAAACAAATATTTTGGATCTAACGGAATCAATATTGGTTTTGAAGAAGACAATCTTAGTGAAAGTGTGTGAGTGATGAATAAAGGGTTGTAAAGGGATAAAAGAAGTTAGATTCACACGTGATTACTACTAGCATTGTGATTTGGCATTTTAAATGTGTTTCTCAAGTGACTCAAATGTATGAAATTGTAAATAACTCAAATGTTATCATGAAACACATTGAAAATGTCAAATAAACTTAAACAAAATATGGTTTAAATGAATAAATCCAGGCATTTATAAAGTTAAAAAATTAGACCAAAATTTGAAGAAGTAACTAATTTTAATTTTTACTTAAAGTTAACATTGTGTTTGGATGAGAGATTTCAAAATTTCCAATAAATTGAAATACATAGGATTTGAATTACTTTAAATTGAATTCATTTCATTTCTTAAATAGTTTGCTTGGATATAGTAAATGAAATATTTTATATTTCAATTTTCTTGATTGGATAAATCAATTTAAATGTTATTTTAAGGCAAAATCAAAAATATTCTTGAGTATGAATTTAATTAACTTGACTTTCGATCTGAATCAAGTTATCTCAACTTTATGTTCGACCCGGCTTGACTTTTTGGACATGTGAAATTTTTTGTCCTAAGGAAAGAACAACTCCACAACTTTGAAAATTCCAATTTTTTTATTTTTTTATTAAATTTCAAATTTTACCATTTTAATTATTTAAAATATTTTCTTAAAATTCCTCAATTTCATTTTTTTTTCTCGTTCAAATATGTATTTTTTTTTGGAATAATTTTACATTTTTGAAATAAATAAATTACTTTTTTAAAATTATTTCATTTAAAAATAATATAAAAATTAAAAACATATTTAACTGAGGACCAAATTAATAATTAAATATTTAATTAAACCGACGTGGTTACCTTCAAAAATATAAATGTCAATTTAGTAGAATAATTACATTAATTATAATTAAAAAAATTACACTCAATCCACTTAAAAAATATATAAAAACTAAAACAAATACAAAAACTAAGGCCAAAATTATTAATAAAATCAATAATATTTTCACGCTAATTTATTCACATACTACTTTTTTCTTTATAAGTAACAAAAACTTCAACTTACAAATAATACATTACATTTTTCTAATATGCTATTTTTTTTTTGTAATTGTATTTTTCATAAAACAAAAACATACAACAAAGAAATCAAACATCAGTTAAAATTAGACTATTCTAAGGATATTAATCAATATTTACTTATACTTGAGAGAGAGAGAGAAAAATATACGTTTTTTACTTATAAACCAGAAATAGTAGATATTAAAATTTGAACTTGGATTTAATTTAACTAATTTATTGGTCCGAGAGTTGTTTTCCTTTTGTACACATTTTGTCCATTATATCTTTCCATATTTTGTTTTATAATAATTTTAAGATAAACTCTCCTAAATTATATATTATGAGGTGAAAGGGGCTGATTTTCACAATAATTATTCGAGTTTGTGAATTAAAAGTGTATTTACCTTATTTATTATTTTTTTCTTTTATTTGTGCCTTTTAATTTTAATTACACTTCCTTGATTAATATTTTCTAAGGATCAAAATAAGAAGACAAATACTTCATTAATTTTTTATGTTTTGAAGAGTGTAATTAATTTTTAAAGAGAATTTGATATGTTTGATAAAAAATAATTTATTAATAAAAATTAAAAAATAGAATTGAAATTTTAGAATTTGATAAGAATAATTAAATTATTTTAAATAAAATAATCTCAAATCCAAAATAAGTAGGGTTTAAAAAAAAATTACACTCCAATATTCATGTTTATTATTTTTACACTCTCTTCTAAATTGATTTTAATTGGAGTGTCACTTATTTAATAATATGATTATTACTTTTATGCCGATATTAATTAGGATTTTTTTATTAATTTTGATAACAGTTATTTTTTATTTAAAACACTAGTATTATTTTTGCTATTTTTGTGGTAGGCAATTATTATTTCATATTCCATGTTAACTCAGGTTTTTTTATTAATATCTTACCAGACTACTATTTTACAAATATAAATTAAATTATTTATTGACATTTATCATAATTATTATATTATGTATTTATGAGAATCCAATAAATAATTATAATAATATTTGGACTATTAAAGAAGATTTTTCTAAAAGGATGAAAAACCAAAATTTGGACTTTGGTTAAAAAGAAAAATGGAAGAAAATATTGTTATTTTCTCTTTTTTCACGGGTTTTTCCTTTCCTTTTTTGTGTTCCTTCTCAAAATCTAATTCTTTATTGTTTTTGAAAATTGAGACAATAGAAGTAAGTTCCTCTAACGAGCCTTATAATCTCTTTTCATCTTTCTGACACTAGGTGAGTGTAATATACTCATTTCCAGTAATCATTCTGATTTTTTGAAGAATGTACAATTTTTGGGCTGTTTGTAATTTTTCAGTGTTCTAGGTGAACTCTCACTCATGATGGTCATGAAATCGCAATCTGATTGATATTGGGTTTTTGTTTTGTATATAATTCAAATTAGAGATGTGTGGTGGTGGTGGTGCTCAAGGAAGAACATTTGTGAGCTCCTCTTTTAGTGAAGCTAATCATTTGAATTAATTATTCTTGTTTTTTAATTTTAAATGTAGACAAATCTAGATTTTTTTAGAGTTGGGATTGAATTTAAAAGTTGAGAATTTTATGTTATGCGTGATATTGAATGTGGAAGTGTTTATAACATCTGAAGAAGTGTACAATGTTAATGTAATCAAGATGTGAGTTGTAGAAATTGTAGGTTGAGTTTCAATAGCTATTTTCATGGAAAAATATTGGTGCTTAGGATGTCAAAGTGTATAGAAGAAGACTTCCAGAGATGAAACTATCATGACAACTAATATCTCATTCACATAAAATGCGATATCTATATGTGTGAGTCGAATGATACGCCACATTGCAGGCACTATGATATATGAAAGATGATTATTCTAGTGGGTTAACCTTTGTCATAGTTTAGTGAGAAACACTAGTCATGAGCATTGGAACATCATTCAAAAATTGGAAGTAAGTGTGACATGTATATAGTTTCACAATTTCATTCAGTAAACTAATCTCTGAGAAAGCTTTGTCAATAATTATATATAATTATACACATTTATTATAAATAGTATAATATATTTTAAATTAATTGTTCTAAGTTATTTATTGAAACACTTGTTTGACATCTTAAATTATTCTCTAACTTTTTTACTTGATTTTATTCTGTTTTTTCTCTACTACTATTTTAAATGTATTAGTTCACCCTAATGTCTGTGTTGATATGTTGTTTTTGTTCTTTATTTGCAATGATGGTATACTAATACCTGAGCAGTGGTGGTAAGTGTGATAAGACTAATAACTCTAGAATAAGATCATGGTCTTCGAGACTAAAACATAATAATTAATTATATGAATGTTTTTAGGTTTTGGGTTGAATGTACTTTTAAGGTGACTTTAATTGATGTTGTTGAATTATATATCTTGATATAAACTAAACTTATCACATATTAATTATATGTGTACGTAGGTAGTGGAATTTTAAGATTGTTACGGTATTAATATTTGTAGTGATTTGTTTTTTCGTAAAAACTAGCAAATAATTCGAATACTCACGGGTTATAAGAGATAAAGTAAACTACATTTAATTAACTAACACATTAGATACTCACTAAGTAGTTAGTTGCTTTAAAATGATCCAAAATTGGTATATGTATGGATTCTCAGTAGTTATACTCTCACTATCATACTCTTAATAATCATACCATGTAGTATTATGAAGAAAATGATTTTTTTTTTTTCGCTGTATTCATACTTATGGATTATTTTGGAAAGAGATTATACTCGCATAATATATAGGCGGAGAGAAATATTTTAAAGAAATAATTATTTTTTATGCTATTTCAGAGTAGACGTGTGTTTTCTTAAAATTCGAAAAAGCGTGTTATTTATAAGTACATGAAATTTTCCAAATTCAATTCTTATGCTCTAGTAGTTTAAATTTTCGTACACCATCATTTAACTAATTATTTAAAATTGTATCTAGAATATATTTTTATGGGTTAAATATGTTTTTATCCTTCAATTTTCCGTGAAGATTGAAATTAATCCTTCCTCAAAATTTTGGTCCAATTTAGTCTTCCAACTTCAGAACTGTCTAAATTTAGTCATTTCAAGCAAATTTTGTTGAGTTTATTTGACACCGTTTGACACATTTTTGTTTGAATAGTAGTTAAGAAACTGTCATGAAACGCATTTGAAATGTTAAGTAAACTTAACGAAATTTGGTTAAAAAGACTAAATCCACAAATAAACTAAATTAGACCAAAATTTTGAAAAGAGACTAATTATAATTTTCACTTAAAATTAAAAGACAAAAACATATTTAACCCTATTTTTATTAATTTATTAACTGACACTGAAAGTATATACTAAAAGCAAACTCTATGTTCGTACTTTAAAGAAATAAATTAATATTTAAGTAAAAAAATCGAATTGTCATGGCTTATTAAAATTGTTAAATAAAAGTTTTGAGAGTTACATAATAGTAACGAGCCATGTGAAACATGTAGTCAAACACAGAAGCCAATGAAAATGTAGAGTCAATAATGTATTATAAATGTAAAACGTGACAAACGATATTTATTCAACAAAGTGTTGATAAAGAAGAGAGAATATTTTTATATTAGAAATTATAAGAGTAAATTTGGATCATATCAATCATCAATAATTAACATTAATTTTGTATACAAAATAAAAAAGTTGTATTTGCACATGAAAAAGATATAATAAATAATAAGCAAATAATTATGGTTAAAAATGTAAATAAAAAAACTGAAAGAAGAGGAAATGGTGCAGTGGACAGTGGACGGAGAAAAAACGACACCGTCCAATACATACATGCGGCTGCGAGGGTCGCTTAAAGGAAGTCCACATTTCTGAGGGGCCCACACTCTAACATATGAAATACATTCCCATCCACGATCCTTTCTGAAAGGGAAAACAGCAAAAGCGTTATCTCTTTCAAAGCGCCAAAATCCTCTCTTGTGAGTTCAGTTTAATCTGTGCTCACAATGGCTTGCACGCTCGCTGATTCATTACTTCTATTCAAGGTTTTCCATTACTGTTCTTCTTCGTTTTTTTTCTCTCGAGCGTGTTTCAGCTTTCAAGCCAATGTTACTCTTATTATGATTTCATTTTTCAGGGCTCTTTTCAGAAACCACTTCGCCGGAGAGACATTGCTGCTCACTACTCCCCAGGTATTTACCTTCTTCCCTTACCGTAATTCAATTTACCGCTCCATGTCGCAATTTAAGCTCAAGATATTGGAAATGGACCGATTCGATGATAAGATATTAGGAAGAATCATCATCACAAATATTTCACTCGAATAAGATTGTCTCCGGTGAATAGCTACCATTGCCTGGTGGTACCAGTGATTAGTATCACTTAGTTATCCTTTGATGAGTTGGGCTGGAGTCTGTAAGGTGCCATTGTGCTTAACTTTTAATAGGCATGGGCATCACTGGTGTGTGGAATGGGTGCATTTTAACTAATTATTTGTCATTCTTTTACCACAGGCATATTTAGTTTAAACAGTGATGGGCTTATTCGGAAAGGGTTCGAGCGTCAAAGGAGTTTTGTTACTAGGAATAAGGTTAGTTTCATACGTGCTGTTGCAGTTCCAGTACAACAACCAGCTCCTGTGGAAGGTGTGGAGTATAGAAAACAGCTGGCTGAAGACTATGGTTTCAGGCAAATTGGAGAGCCGCTTCCAGCTGATGTTACTTTAAAGGATGTCATCAATTCCCTTCCTAAGGAGGTGCTTTATTATTATTGTTATTGTTGTTATTATTATTTAGATCGATGTCATGTTTTATAGCAACATCATTAGATAGGACTTTTGCGTTTAATTCTAATAAGTGGAGTCACCACTTAAATACTTTATGTTTTCCAGTGAAATATTTGCTCATGCGCTTAAAATAGCATTCATTGTGTCATGCAAGTTTGTAATAAAACATAAACAATAGCCGTATGAGAAAGATAAATTGTCTTACAATTTTTTGCAGGTCTTTGAGATTGATGATGTGAAAGCATGGAAATCTGTTTTGATATCTATCACTTCTTATGCATTGGGGATCTTCATGATTTCCAAAGCTCCCTGGTATCTTCTTCCTCTGGCTTGGGCATGGACTGGGACTGCAGTAACTGGGGTTAGTTATAATTTTATTTCTTACCGGTATCTCAAATCCTTCTTGACCATATCTCTTAAGAACTTGGCCAAAATTTTTGTTTATGTTTTCTAATCTTCTTTCCTTTTTTGTCATGTAGTTCTTTGTTATAGGACATGATTGTGCTCACAAGTCATTTTCATCCAACAAATTGATAGAAGACATTGTTGGGACCCTGGCTTTTTTGCCACTGATTTATCCATATGAGCCATGGCGATTTAAGCATGACAGACACCATGCAAAAACAAACATGTGAGCAGTTTGTGTTTTCTTCTATTTATTTTTTTTGTATTTTTTATTTTACAAGTGCATCTTGTATATGGACTGTGGAGGGACTGGTTAATATTTTTATTTAATATGCGGTGGAAAACATGTTTTTTTATTCCTCAAATCCACCCTTGTTAATTTATATTTGAGTAGGTTTGTCAAGGAAAAATATATGTTCTGCTGAAAACTGATAGTGGGATAATGCATCATTATTTTGTACATTATAGTTATTTGTCCAGTATAAATTCACACTCTCTGCCCCAGATTTACTCAAAGTCAGATGGCACCAATACTGAAAGGATAAAATACAGGCTATATATGACATGCATAATGCACTGTAAGAGACTCAATGGTAACATCATATTATTGGATAAAAATCCTGCACCTTGGTTTATCTACATGATGCACACGTACGCATTATTTAAACTCTTCTGTCTCTGACAGATAGACCTTGGAAAGTGTATATCTGAAGGAATAAGAAGCAAACTGAGATTCAGTAGGGCAGAATTATTAGTGTTTGTGTTGTAATTTGTCTTCAGGTAACTATTTTTAGGCGGTTATGAATCTGAGTTCTTATTTTTGTGCGGTATTTCTGTCTTGGGTTGAATGTTTTGACAGTTAGTTTGTGTGGTGTGTGGGGCTTCGGGTGGTTATATTCATAGGATAGTTTTACTAATTGCTAGATGTCGAAGGAGGTAACTCCTTGCTGAAGGAAAACCCTCTTTTGTCTGTCTTGTATGGTGATGCTGGCCTAAAACTAGAAAGTTTCCCGCAATAAATACATAATTTAGTATGCTTATTTCTGAGTTTAACTGTCTCACGCAGAATCAGTAGCTTCACTGTTTCATTAATTTAATTGTAAGCCATTTATAATGGTACAGGCTGGTGGAAGATACTGCTTGGCAGCCTGTTAGGAAGGACGAGTTTGAATCTTCTCCCCTTTTGAGGAAAGCAATAATATATGGATATGGTCCATTTCGATGCTGGATGTCTATAGCTCACTGGTATGAGCATATAATGAAATCATTTATCATTTATTCTTTAAGGTCCCATGCCTTGAAATATCTTTGTGCAGTTCCTAAAGTACTACTTCATTAGCTAAAAGTTCCTTGAATTCGTATTTAATTACCTTTAGTTTTAAATCAAATCTTGATATGGGGTTGCATTCTAACTTAGGTTGCTGTGCCACTTTGATTTGAAGAAGTTCAGACCAAGTGAAGTAAACAGGGTGAAGATAAGTTTAGCGTGTGTGTTTTCCTTTATAGCAATTGGGTGGCCATTAATCATTTACAAGACAGGAATCATGGGATGGATAAAATTCTGGTTGATGCCATGGTTGGGCTATCACTTCTGGGTAATTTCATTTCTATATTGTAAATTCATTCTTTGCTCACCACTGTTGGCTCCAATGTTTTGTTTCTTTTTGTTTGGATGGGTAGTAATGATTTGCTGCATATTTAGCCAGGGTATTGTTGAAGCCATTTTTAATGATCTGGAAGTGGGTTAAACTTTTTGATTTATGTTAAGCAACCTCCACCTATGGGCTTATTGTTAGCCTGAAGCCTGAAGAAGGAAGGCTTTAGACCTTGGGCATCCAAATATAAAACTTGTTGAATCTTAAACGTTGGTCGCTCATGATAGATTAATTTTTATAAGAGTCCTATAACGTCATATAATTGATTTAGCCAGCCTCACTTATGTATGATAAGGTTTTGTTCTAGTTCTGTTGGTGTTGGTTGGGAGTTAGTCCTAAACTTGAATGCATATATAAAACAACTCGTAACCTTATGTTAGGGACTGGAAAAAATACTAGACTATCCCTTGTTGTATTTGTATGCTGCCAGAAAGCTGAGACCAATGTCACTGTTTTAGACTTTTATTTTAGCCAGGAATTGATGGAATCGTGGGATGGGTCCAGTAAGATCCCGGCCTTCTAACCATGGCTCTACACTTATATTTTCTATTATATTGTACCTGGGATTATATTATGCAAATGAAAATTTGCATGTGTAGTCTCTGACATGTCTTTAATCCATTGAAATGTTAATTTACATACGGGTTTTTATTCTTAAAGTAAGAGATCTTATTAAAGTAATAGTTTGAAAAGAAGTCTGTAATATTCACGTCAGTGAAGAAGATACATTTTGAGTATAAATCTGGATGAGCATACAGTATAGTAAAATATTGAACAACCCACCACTAATGCCCATTCGACAAAGTAAAATGGAGCTTGATTCCTTTTAACGAAGATTTGACTTTGAAGTATTGTGAATGAGAAAAAAAGGGGAAACTAGGAGAGCTCTGTCCCCTTAAATGGTTCTACTTGGCTCAACTGAACTTGGTTAAGGTACAGTGTCACTTTTAGATACCGAGCGTCCAACTCAAAAAAACGAAGGTATTATACAACTCAAGGCCAATGAATGATAATATTTAATTAATAGCCAGAGTACAAAATCAACTTACCCCTTCAGTGAAACTTCTTACGACGATTTAATTGTGGGTGAATTTTGTTGATATAATCAATACTCTTGCCAGTTCAAAATTATACTTATAACAAGAGTCACACTATTTATTTTTCTGGTGATCACAGATGAGTACCTTTACCATGGTACATCATACTGCGCCGCATATTCCATTCAGAAACTCAGAGGAGTGGAATGCTGCACAAGCACAGCTTAATGGAACTGTTCATTGTGATTACCCTAAATGGTAATGGATTCTTGTTGCTTCTTTCTTTAGTAATGTACGTTTTTCTGGCATATAAATTTACACATGGAGGTGGAATGTACTGCATAATTGATGAGTTACTGCCCAATGCTTTTATTTCATTCCTTTATCTGAAAATGATTGTCCTTTGTTTACGTAAATAAATTTTAAGAATTTACTCATCTTGTCAATTTGTCTGAAATGCAGGTTTGCAAAATGAACTTGATAACATTAGCATTAACGCTATTTATTGACTTTATTTATTATTTTTCTAAACAGGATCGAGATCCTATGTCATGACATTAATGTCCATATTCCACACCACATATCCCCGAGGATACCAAGCTATAATTTAAGAGCAGCCCATAAGTCCATCGAAGAAAATTGGGGAAAGGTAAGATAAAAATTGCCAATATATTTTCTTTGTTCCTGTATTGGAATGAGGGCCACTCTTCTACTGTTTTTTAAAAATATACTACCACATTGTTATCATAATTAACAAGTATTGGGTTTTTTACTTCCTATTTAATGAAAATGAATTTTTTAGAATATTCTCTTTGCCTCTGAAACTTATTGAAGATGTAGTCTAAATAAAAGATTTGGAAGTTTTGTTTATTCCAATAGTACAATTGTCTCGAATCCCGTACATGTAAAATTTCTCAAAGGAAATATCGTCGTTGCTAATTATTTCTGTTTTGTTTTGTTTGTGTTGATCGACAGTATCTGAATGAGGCTAGTTGGAATTGGAGATTGATGAAGACAATCATGACAGTGTGTCATGTGTACGATAAAGAGCAAAATTATGTTGCCTTCGACGAACTCGCCCCTGAAGATTCTCGTCCAATTACATTTTTGAAGAAAAGCATGCCTGATTATGCTTAGTTTAGTCCATCCAACCTTCCTTTTTTTCTCGTGAAATTTTTTATGTATCAAATTAGGTTCGTATGCCATCGGTTTTCTTTTCACGTTTTCGATCTTGTTTAAAATGGTTATTTTTTTCATATCTGGTTTAGTAAGAAAATTGCTTGTTGCTCTCGAAGTTCACACGTAAGTGTTACCAAGTTGCGGATTATCCGCCAAGCAACCAAGAAGCATTCATTAAGTTAAAGTAGACATTGTGGTAATCTGAACACTAGGGTTCTTGTCATCACGTGGGAAGAATAATATATCATAAAGTTGTCTGACGGATCAAAAAGCACGTGGACTGTGGCACAGTGGTTTGAGCCTACTGAGTTACTGCTGTAATGACAGTATTTTGTTATTCATTATTGCTCTTTTGGTTGTATTGTATTATATTGATGAAATTTATGTATACAGTTTCTTACTAAAAAATAATAGACAGTGTCTTCTCATCTAATGGAAACTTCATATTTAACCATAATTGTTTGCAAATTTAAAGTGGAAGTGTGGAACGATGTTCTTAATATAAACATGTCCTTCCTCGTGGACAGACCAAGAGAGCCCGATCGATCTTGTCTTTTTTTATTTTTCCTGCTACATAATGTATAAGTTTGATTAAATTAATATTTAGAACTTCGACAACAAAAGGGTCTGGTTGTTTATCTTCCATTAACCTCGTAGTAGCTAACAACTTTGGGATTTATGTGAGTATTTTATGTGTAGAATTTGTTGAGAAAATGACCTGAACCTGCAAACCACTCGTTCACGCCACCAGTAACGCTTTATCTGAAGTGATTCTTATTCAAAGCAAATCCGAAAGGTGCAGCGGTTACAGCTTACAACTAACACAGGGAACGGGACTTCGCTTAGCATGATTCCCTTCACCTTTTTAAGGTCAGTGAACTCACTTTACCAAATTGAAACCGCAATGTTTGTTGTGAAAGAAAAAGGTCAAAAAAGTGTTAGAAGAGGGTACGCCCTTTAAAAAAGAAAAGAAACAGAATAAGGGGACTGGTTCGAAATTCGAATCTACAAGAGATCTGAATTGAAGTATGAAATCGGAGTCACAAAAAAGAAGCAGTCCATATATCATCTTTCTCTGCAGATATTCACATATACCATGACACCTTTAGTATAGGTAAACCTACATGTATGACAAGTTATAAACTACTCAACACTATCTAGAAAACCAGAAGCAGCTGGTTTATATAGCAAACCAAGTAAAAGTAACCGTAAACTAAAAATAAACTAGAACTAAATCATACAAGTGGTGGTGTTGGAGTCTCCCAAATATCAAACACATTCTCCTCACTATGGAGCGCAAAAAGCCTGTCCCCTCCAATGGAAAAGTCACATATTGAACCCCCATAGCTTCGTCTGAGCCTAGAGGTCAAAACCCATTCAGGGCCACAGAACACCGAAATGCAATCATTCATGGAGGAAAAAAGCTGTCCCCCATGCAGTGCCAGTTTGGGGTAGCACGGTTCCTCCGGCATCTTCCCCTTCATCAACCTACTTCTGGAGCTCCACCTAATGCTGGTGGCAGCAGAACTTCTGAGATCCATGAACCCCAAATCCTCAAACTCATTCACCACACAGATGGAACTATTATCCTCCATGGCAATAGCATCCCTCACCCGTTTCTCATCCACGGCAAAAGGAGCCCCCACATCAGACCAACACCACACCATCTTCTTCTCCCTGAAATCCAAAACACTAATGTAACAGTTGTCCTTCCTAGGAAACATCGTAGCCACCAACAAACAATTATTCCCTTCCAACCACTGAAGCTTATCAGCATCCCCCAGAGACCACCCCAAAGGCTCGTAGAAAAAATCAATCTGCTTCCCAGTAACCTGGTCCCAAACCCCTACCCCATACTCATTACTCCTCCCCTTACAACTAGAAAATATCTTGTAATCTGAACTAAAACTCAAGGCCCCTGCAGTGTAACTCTTCACCTGATTCTCATGACAAACCTGAAACTTATACCTAAGCTCCCCGTTGTGAGAATTGAACAGCCCCATCCCCCCATCACCCCTCCCAAGCCGCTCGCTCACTCCGATGACAATGTTGTCGGAGTCAACCCACCCAACATCGTTAACCCTCTGGTAATCCAGGTTAAGAGGAGGGTGTTCATCCAACATCCAATCATACACATGAACCATGCTGCCATGCGCAACGCAACAGCCACCATCAGGGCCTGCTCGAATGGCCGTTCCGTCACCCGGGGCCTGGCCCTGCACAGAACGGGACAACCTTAGCCTGTTGCCGTCGAATGGGCCCCACTTGGCGGCGCGTACGTGGTCCAAGAGGCCGTAGTAGAGGGCCTCCCTGTAGAGGAGCTTCTCCGGGATGTTGGGTGGGATGTAGAGTTCCCCGGTTCGGAGCAGATCGAGGAGAATCTCGAAGCAATCCGGGTTGCGATCGAGGAATCTCTCGCCCTCCCTGTTTGATGATAGTATCAGGTTCCAATTGTCGTCGAACATTGCACCGAACATCGAATTGCGCCCTGCATTGGCCAGCGTTGTTGCGGTTGTTTCCATCACCCTGCCACCCACGTTGAATTTCACCCTGTCTTTCTGAACCCCCATCACTAAATTCCTTCCAAGACTGTGACTTTTGCAGAAACCCAGGTGGGGAGGGAGATGATTGTTCAGTTCAACGCCTCTGCGCTCTGCGGGTTTGAATTGAATTGAATGGAACTGAATTGGGTGATGGATGAACAGGGAAAAGCAGAGGGTGGGTAGTAACAGATAGGAATGCTTTCACTGAAGATAGGTAAGTGAATGATCACCGTTCAAGGATTGGAATTGAAGCAAAGGGTGTGTGTGTAAGAGAGATCAGAGGACAGAGATTAAGCAACGGGGAAAATGATGAGATTGTGGGAAAACTAGACATGGGGATTGTTATTGTAAGAGACCACTGCTTTTAAAGAATGGTTTTTTTTTTTTTTTTAAACTCCGTGTGGGATTTGGTGAAGGAATCAATATGGATGAAATTCAAAACAGAATTGACTCACTTTCATCTCTCCCACTAAGTCACTCTGTTTTTCTTCTCTCTCTGTTTTCTTACTTTTTTTTTCCTTTTTCTCCTTTTGTCCCTTCGTTCTTGTTCTTCCATTTGGTGCGGGAAACTTATCTGTATCTTTCCCATTTAAAAATTATAGAAAATCTAGTATGCACCAACCATCTAAAAGATTTTTAAATGTCCTCCAATCCCAAATTTTAATGCACAGAACTTTAATAATAATGATCTCTTGAAGATAAGCTCTGGTACCATGTTCAAAATAATAAGTATAGTTCTGTTAATTTTTCATGTCAGATATTATATTTAAAAGTTCTACATTTTAAGTTTCTCGTTTTTCTCACCAAGTCAACTTCCCTGCCTGTTCTAAGAGCTCCAATTTCTACATTTATTATATCTTGTAAGATAAGGTAAAGGTTGAGTTTTTATGATCATGTTCTTCTATTTACTCTTTCAAATTTTGTAACTAATTGGATCAATTCCACATTTATTGATTGGTAACGCGTCATTATCACTCTTTAGTTCACCCCAATGGGTTTTTCCAACCCAAATTGCACCATTGGGTGTGACAATTAAGTGCCAAGTTTCGCTAATATAAAAATCAGACCTAAAAAGGGTTTTGTAATCATGGACTCACTTAGTCACTTGATTAAAAGATAACGACTGTTCTTGAAACATTGATTGGAATTAAAGGTGAAATTTATCACATTGGAGTGCATTATTCTGTAATTTGTGGCAAGTCATTTTCAATGAAAAAAAAGTTGTTAATGTAGATTTATGTTGGTGGTTAAATTTATCTGTTGAGTTAAAGTTAATGTATTGCCATTAAAGTAGTAGAACGAAATAAAAATCAGGAATACAAAATTTCCTCTAAAATTAAGGCTTTTCTAAAATATACGTTTAATCCAAAAAAAAATTGTAGATATAAAAGAAATTGCCTAATTTACCGTATATTAATTATAGTCATTAAATATATATTTATAAATCTACTCCAAACTTATGAAACAAATATGAACTAAAGTATATCAATATTAATTTAAATTTAGCGTGTATTACTTTTAAAAATTATTGAATTTTGTAGTATTGTAGTATAAGGTGGGTGAGAACTCCATATCATATCTCATTCTCTCCCATTAAAGTTATTTTTTCTAGTCTTATTTTCTCCAAAAAAAATCTTTCTTATTATAAAATTCTGATTCAATTATATTTCTTTTGAAGATTCACTACCGTTAGAGTAGTATACACAAATAGCTCTATCAAAACCATCATTCGATTTCTCTTAACGGTTTGTTCATTTTTTACATGTAACAATCTGTTTTCTCCAACATGCAAGTTTCTTTTTGCTTTTTATATTGTTTTCGTTCGTTCGTCCTTAATAAAATTTTCTTTGGATAAGACCTTAATGTTGTGTCTTGATCATCATTTTGGCCTTTTGTTGTGTAGATAGTGTTTTAATGTGTGGAGTTGTTTAAGGAAAAAAGAACAATGTTAGGTCAAGACTATAAGGTAAGAGAAACCATTTTCTTTACAAATTTAATGCTTTACTGTTGAAATATAAAATATGAGTTTGGTTTTGATGTGTGAATGTTGATAAAGCTTAAAAAAAAATCCAAGAGAAATGATATTATAATGAATGATGTTTGTAGTGGTGATGATTTTCTTATGAGTAGAGAAGGTTAAGAAGGTTGTAAGATGAAGATAATTTGATTTGTGATTTGTAATTATTAAGTGTGGGCAAAAATGTTCGATAAGATAAATTAAATTTTGGTTGCGATGATTGGTGTTATGAAATTTGCAGAACAAATGTTAGAGAAGTTGTTATAGTAGAAATTTTGGAAAATGAGTATGCCTTTTTGTGAATTGTATGATTCAATGGTTCATGTGAGTCTCTTTGCTTAAATGACTTTAATGTAGTAAGGGGATTTTACTTATGACATTTATCTTGTGTGAAGGAAGGGGTAATATCTTTCTAAATAGTGTTTCTTGTGTACTCTTTGTGTAATTATGAATGTATTATCATATATTTGACCATGCATGTATACGTAGTGTTGGTTTGTCAAATTAGTTATTTCTAAGAGGAAATGCTAATCTAGGACGAGTCCAAGTGTATTAAAGAGAACTTATGACGTGAGACTACCCTAACTCTACTGTTATCTAACTCATATAGGTGATGAGAGTGGAACAGTGCTTCACATGTCAAACAATATGATGTAAAAGATGATCATACTCAAGGAGTTAGTAAAGTTAATCTTGTTTGTACTCGATGATAGTTCTGAATTCGATATTTGGTCTCTTATTTGATATTTTGTATATTTCAAATATTTAATATCAATCTAAATATATAATATATTTAGATTGATATTTATTCTTGTCAAAATTAGTTTACCCTTGTATTTTGTGTGTTCTCTTGTTTTATTTTCTTATTTTATTTTGAGATGATCATGTATTTTATATATACGTGGACATATATAAGAGTTGATAATGAAAGAGATGTGATGGAAAAGATGAATGATTAGGATATAAAAATTATAAGAATGATGAATTATAGTTTTAGAAAGGAAAAAATATGTATTAAGTTCATGGTTTATATTTTGAAATAATCATGAGTTTTTTTTTTTAATATAAGGACGATAAATGATTTCTTTTTATTTTGAAATATCTTATTATACCGCAGAGAGATGATAATTAGTAATTACTATTTTTTAAAAAATTTTGAATTGTTACAGTGGATAAATTAATTTAATAAATTATTATGTTTTAGCGCACTTATAAAAAAATCAGTGTTTGAGCTAGGAATAATGTTAAAGAACTAAAATATAAATATGGTAAGGAATAAAAGCACACTGTACTTTTTTTTTTCCACTTTCATAATTTGAAGACATAAAGCCATTCATGCTTATATTATGAAAATCCTTCATATATTACTTTTATTGAAAACTATTAGAAATAACATGTTCTAATCATTAAAATATGAAAAGTTTCTCGATATAATAATTCATCTATGACAAATAATATCAAATATTTTTGTTAGATAAAAAAAGTATACAAGCATTTATAAAACTTATTAATACTCATTTAGCTGCATTTCTAGATAGCTAGCTACCTCTGGAGCTACAATGTAGGGTTTTATTACTACACATAATTGTTTGTTTAATTTCAGCTACCAAGGCATTTTACACACATACTTTTATTAATTATATATTTAACTTCATTGCACATTGTTTCTTGTGCGGAGCCACTAGATCATGTTTTCATTCAAAAAAAAAAACTATTTGTTTCATTATTACAACCCCATTTTACAAAACTATGTGTATACTTTCTTTGTTACTTAAACATATTAACAAAGAGAGATTAATCAAGGAATAAATATTCTAAAATAAAAAAATACATAGTATGTTTACAAAACTGTGGAGAAAGAATTGTGTATCGAGTTCAATGAAAAATCTAATTGTCCATCTTTCTTGTGTGTGAATTTTTTCATGACAAAATATTGAATACTCAAACAAAAACCCAATCTCATTTTTTGTCTTATTTATTTTAAAAAAAATTTGAATGCTCAAATAAATATCTCTCATCAATATAGATTAGAGATCTCCCAACAAGTTAGTAAACAATTAAGTTTATTAGAGACCATTCACTCAATGGTGATTGTTCCTACCGAATACTGAAGTACCCGCGAACACAAGTTATGTAGGGACCAATAACCTATTGAATGCACACGTCCACCTGCTTCGCTTCAGCTTCTAAGTACAGGAGCCTAAGTATCTCCTTCCAAGAACTTGAATATCTCCTTCTAGGGGCTTGAGTATCTCCTTCTAGGGGCCTGAGTACCTCCTTCCGATGAAGAGTTCTGCTGGCTGGAGGCCTTCTATGTTGTCCACTGTCGAAGTGTCCTCTCCAAGTGTGTGGGATGATTTAGGCGGGGAGCCTTCTATGTTGCCCACTACCGAAGTGTCTTCTCCAGGTGTGTGGGATGATTTAGGCGGAGAGCCTTCTATGTTGTCCACTGCCGAAGTGTCCTCTCTAGGTATGTGCGATGATTTGGACAAGGAGCCTTCTATGTTGCCCACTGCCGAAATATCCTCTCTAGATGTGTGCGATGATTTGGACAAGGAGCCTTCTGTGTTGCCCACTGCCGAAGTGTCCTCTCCAGATGTGTGGGGAGAACTGGCGGGGAGCCTACAAAGCCACTTTGACGCTCAAGTTGGATATATGATATAGGCAGTGATAGCAGTAATAATGAACAATATGTTTTACCTCGTGAGCAGTGTCTTATATACTACCTGAATGGGCTTGACTTTGTGGGCCTAGGGTTTGTGGTGTCCACTTGCTTTAGGACCTCCTAATTAACATTTATTAGTCTAAATCTATTAATTTTGCCAACAAGGATATGTACTTCCAACCACCTGTCGTTGTACTTGTATGGAGCGTTATTATCCCCTTTATGGTGGTAGATACTTAGGCCTTCATTTATAGTGTGTAGTACATTCAACTTTTTGGTTTGAGATATACTCCTTGGTCCGGGTCCGAGGTGTCTTCTCCTACTTTCGAGGTGTCTTCTCCTGTCCACCACGTACAGTGATCCAACTCATCACACCATTAATCAGAAACCTAATATGTATATCCATAAATTAATATTAATGTACAATATAATTGATATTAACAAATAATATAATTTATTGATTAATGTTAACCATAATAATTATATAATAAAATTATATAAATATAACACTTTTCCACTTGGATAAGATTAATAAATAAATTAATTAATTATATGAATTACATCACAACAAGAAATACCAATCGAGAAATATAAACATGAATTACAAAAATAATATCCAATAAAGATACATAACATATACTTATATTCCATAAATAATGGATAATAAAAAATAAAAAATAAAATAAATATATGATCCAATAAATGTTTCATGTATTTTATATGCTAAAAGAGATGTAACGAAAAATGACGTAATTTACATCTCATGAAAGTCATAATAATACAAAGTTTAAATTTCAAATTCTCACTAACCCAATACATCAAAAGACTTTATCACACATGAGTTACATGATTTTGAAAAACTCTAATATTTAAATCTTTAGTCCGTGGATCTGCTAACATATTATAGCAATATTTTATTTTTTAATTTCATTTGATATTTTAATTTTATTCAATAAAAGTAAACAAGATAAATGTGTGGATTATATTTTGCAAATAAGTGAAAAAATTCAAAGATTTTTGAAGATTATCAGCAAAATGAGTGAAATATTAAATAAACAAAGATTGTCAACAATACCAGATACCTAAAAAGGTGGTCACTTAAATTACAAGTCATAATAATTAAAGAATAATTTAAAAATATGGAATCTCTAAAGATTAAAAGACATGGATCAAGGATCGTCTCTTACAATTTATTCAAGTATCAAAACAAATCCAAATTCAATTATGAAAATCTACAAACTGAGGGTCTGACATAGGTAAAAAACATATACTATGGAGAGAAAACAACTTGATATTTATACACTTGGAGGTATAAGGACATTCTAAAGGCTAGACACATTCAATTTCAACATAAAATCTCATGTTCAATATGTTTAGGAGTGGTTAACTCTCTCATTTATGGGGGTTGAGTGTAATGTATTCTTAATTTTTTGTGTATTCTCAATCAATATAATATTTTTTTCACAATCTCTTATGTTTTATTCTTATTTTAACTACATAGTCTATGAATTTTGCACATGCGGGAGTCCATATTGATATGAAAGATTGTTTGGAAACCTAGATTATGATTTTTTATTGCATGTTCTAGTGGTGCATATGTGGGAGTACCGACTGATCCGAAAGATAGTTTGAGAAACCTAAGTAGGATAAAACAGTTATTGGTTTCACATGCTAGACACAAATATAGTTAGTAGTCATTCTTAAGCATCAACATATTGACCATTAATTAAAACATAATAGTAAAAATTGTCAGACATAGAATTTTTATTATTTTAGTTTATACTTTTATGCGACGAAATTGAGGCATGTCATATGAGTGTGAGAGACGAAAATAGGAACATATTGTTTGATGTCTATCTTATATTTTTCTCAATCAAGCTATTTATTTTCATTATGTCAATTTTTATTTATATTTTACGTCTTAATTCCACATTTATTTTTTCTTCAAACCATTAATGTTTTGGTATTCTCACCCATTATTAGTAACAAATCAATTAATTTAAACCACATTAGCCCTCGTGTAATACAGTATATGAACTTATCATTCTATGTTACATATCACACCGTAACATTGAGTTATACCAAATGTAAACATTTCATTACGCTAAACATAATTTCAAACTATACTAAATTTGTAATAGTAGGGTTAAATATATTTGTTGTCTCAAATTGAAATTCATTACCATCCCGAATGTTAATATATTTTTGTTCTCAAACAGTAAATATGAACAAATATAATTATTTTAATGTAATTATGTTAAATTATTTTGACGTGTAAAACACTCGGTTTAAATATCGCTTAACAAATTTAGACACACAAAATCCAAGAAGGACTGCATGCGAAACCAAAAACGAACATAAAGAAGTGAAAACTTTTGACTTACTCAAGTGGATAAATTAATCGGATAGACCGAAGATGACACTGCAATGATCGAATTACTTCTAATCACAAGAAAAATGAAATGATAAGTGTGAAGAGAAGAGAATACATCATCTAAGAAAACAAAGGTTTTGTGTTTATACTTTGATAAAGTGATGATATATATATATATATATATATATATATATATATATATATATATATATATATATATATATATATATATATATATAATTTTTTTTATATATATAACTTATATATATTTATATATTTTTTTAAATTAAATAAATCTAAAAAAAAAAAAATGTTAATATATATAAATAATAGTGTTAAATATATAAAAACATTTATATATATATATATATATATATATATATATATATATATATA
>Ga0099822_1003005_pt1 | contig 21427 bp, 6 predicted proteins | sample CowpeawhiteBW_FD_76839 | JGI IMG/M metagenome (GOLD analysis project Ga0099822, IMG submission 76839) | Root nodule microbial communities of legume samples collected from California USA - Cow pea white BW | ecosystem: Host-associated > Plants > Roots > Nodule | place: USA: California | collected...
GTGGAAGAAAGATAAAAAAAAAGAAAAAAAAAAAGAGAAAAAAAGAGAAAAAAAAAAAAAAAAAAAAAAAAAAAAAAAAAATAAAAAAAAAAAAAATATATATATATATATATATATATATATATATATATATTCCTTGGTAACTAATTATCATAAAAGTATTATCTATCGATCAAAATTCATAAAAAAATTGGTAGAAAATACTTTTCTTACAAAATTTTGTAAGAAATCTGCAAGAAATTTTTCATAAAATACAGAAAATTCTAGTAGTAGTGATGGACCCCGAAAAGGTGAGAGGCACATGAGAGCTTTTGCGTAAAAAGGAAATATATTCTCTTTTTTATTTTGAGAAAAGGGTTATATGAGTATATACAATATCCATATGCAGGTAAAACAGAAAAACAAACTTTAAACAAAACATAAAGAATCTTAATAATTTTACTACTGTAAAATAAGTCGATCACAACTCCTCTTCATAATGATCAATAGTCAATCAATTATAATGAGAAATGCATATTATGATCATTTTAACTATAATTAGCATTATGTTACTTACTAATATAAATTCTTTATGTTCTAATGATTTCTCTTATCTTTTCTTCTTCGCTTAAACATTTTCCTCGTCTGCAATGCCTACCACTCTTGAGAAAAAGAAAAGTCATAATTCTCTTACATCATCTTCATGTGACAGTAAAATCCTGTATATGGATTCAAAATTATTTTAGATTCCAACTGTATTCTTAAATACATTATATGTTTATTCAAAATAATATCAAAATTTTTATTTATCTTCATATTTGTTATGTAAATTGAAGAACAACTAAACTTAATCAATTATGTATTAGCATCTAGATTTAATATATATATATATATATATATATATATATATATATATATATATTTAAAAGGTAAAAGAAGGATTGAAAAAACTATACATTAAATAAAGGCGATCATTGGTCCCAATTTTCGTAACCTATGTTTATTTTGGTTCTATTTTTTTGAAATGATAAAAAGGTCATAATTTTGTAAATTGTGGTTAATTTAGTCCTTTTTATAACGCATTTAAATTGTTAACTACACGTGTCACTTTGTGGTTTTTTTTTAAATTAATTTAATTTTTTTAATTTCTTAATTTAAAAAAATGTCCATGTGTGAAGTTAGCATTTTGACATGTGACAGTATCTAGGGATGTCAACAAAATTTGTACCAGCAGGTAAAACCCACAACGGGTAGGCAATGAATATATTGTAAATGGATATCCGCAAGTAACGGGTACAAATTTTTTTATACCCACGTGTTAACGAGGTGGGTATGGATATCATAGTATCCATACCGTAGATACCCGAAACCACTATACTCTAATTTAAATGAAAAAAAAATTAAAAACACATAATAAAATATTAACACATTGATTTTGAATGAACTATTTTTTGTCAATTAGTTTTAAAAAAATTTCTTATTTCTTGGTAAACTGTCATTCAACACTACTTAAATGGGTTTAGCTTGACTTTGTTTGAAATTTATGAATGTTATGTATTATATTTTTTTTGAATTTACAATTAAAATATGTTGTTAAATTATTATTTTTTTCGTAAATATTTGCGGATACCTATGGATATTCGTGGATATTAAAAGAATATGTAGGTACCCATATAATGAATACCCGCACAGATTTGGGATCGAGTACGAAACACATATTTATCCAGCAGGTAGAGTACGGGGAAGCTACTACCCGTACTCTACCCGCCTTGTTGACATCCCTAGTAGTGTCAGTGCCACATATCAATCTAATGTCATTGTTATGTGTCAAGTCAATATCATTGTGACGTGTCAATGTCTCTTGACTTATATTCAATTCAGTTCAAATTTTTGTTATTTTTGTTCAATTTAATTATAATTTTCGTTATTTTTGTTCAATTTAATTTAAATTTTGTTCCTTTCAAAATTGACCAAATTTAATTTTTATATAAATATTATATTGAATTTTTTATTTTTATTTTTATTAAAATTTATATTAAATATTTCTTTCATTATTTTTATACCAAACCTAACTATACTTTGGAAGGAAACTTATATTTATGTTTGAATTTTCTACATGTAAAAAATAGAGTTAAAGTTAGTTTAAAATTAGAAGAAAAGATCTTCATTGTTTTCAAAATTAGAAGAAAAATTCTTCATTATTTTTTAAATGATAAGAAAAATTCTTAATTATTTTTAAAATTAGAAGGAACGTTCTTCATTATCTTTACAATTAGAAGGAAAGTTCTTCATTATTTTTAAAATTAGAAGAAAAATTCTTCATTATTTTTAAAATTAGTAGAAAAATTCTTCAGTATTTTAAAATCAACTCTAAACTTATTTTTTACATGTAACAACCATCAAACATATAATCATGGTTGGTTTAGAAATAATGAAATAAATATGTAATGTAAATTTAAATTTAAATTTTAATAAAAATAAAAACTTCAGTATAACATTTATATAAGGTAAAATTTGGACAATTTGGAGAGAGACAAAATTGAGACTGAATTGAACAAAAATAATAAAAAATAAGACTAAATTGAAAAAATTTAATGAAAATTGAGACTGAATCGAATATAAGTCACGAAATACTGATACATGAGAGTGATATTGACTTAACACTAACACTTGTCACATATCACAATATTGACTTGATATGTGGATAATTTTTTTAAAATTAAAAAAATTGTGAAATGACACATGACAATTACTATTTACATCATGTTAACATTTTAAACGATATCTAGAAAAATGACCAAATTAACAATAATTTACAAAAAAGTATAATTTTTTTTTTAATATTTCAAAAAAACGAGGTCAAAAATAAACAAAATTTATGAAAGTTGAAATCAATTTTGTATTTAAGTCTACATTAAATGATGATTTTTATTAATATTTGTTTTACATTGTTTTCTGTGATATTTTTTTTATCAAAACTGTCCCTAAAAGTTTGCTAATCTTTTTTTATAATTAATGATATATAAATAGTAATTATATCAAGAAACGGCCTCATATATTTATATCTAAAATAACATTAAAATATAAAAATGCAATGATGGTTGATAATTGGAATGACAAGTGAAATCATCTCCATCATATTATTTTTATTTTAACGTATAATTTTAGAAAAAAATCATATTAATTAAATATTAGTACGAATAATACATAATTTTAAATTTAGTATGAATATATAAGTATGAGCTTTTTTTATAAACATTTCTTTAATAAATTAAGTATGAAAATAAATTATTACAAGATGTTTTGAATAACTGAATGAAAACATTAAAATAATTAAACTTGTCAGTCAAACTGAAAAGTTTGTCTCAATAAATATGTAAATTATTACAGAATATTTTAAGTATCGAAAAAACGTGTATCGAAAAAATAACACGAAAAACAAATACTAATAAACTAATTTTAACCTGTTTATACTTTTTTGTTTTGATGTCATTACCACAGTCAATGTTTATACAAAGTTACGGGGCCGGTTTGACTTTTGGGTGCACACAAAATTTAAAGCCTCTTTTAAACTATTAAAAAGAAGGTTTGAAAATTTAATATAATTTAATTATTTTTGTTAAATTTATTAGAATAGATAATTTTTTTATCAAATTTGTTATTAATATTGTATTAATTATACTAACAAAACAAATCATCCTTATTAATAACTTCAATTTTAATGGATTTGGTTTAAAAAAATTAACAAAAAAAAAAAATCTTTCCATCCATTTTTAAAAAATAAAGATTAAATTACACCAATTTTCACAAATTAAATAAAATTGAGATTAAAAAAAGTTGAAGACCAATTTAATATTTTTTATTAAAACATAGACCAAATAAATAATTAAATCCAATAACAATTAGTTAAAATTATTGTCATTTTACTTTTTGCGACATTTGAGATATATTTGAGATATTTAGTTTAAAATGTATCAACTTTAGTTTTAAAAATCCTAACAAAAAAATTTCAGACATGTATTTTTCTTACGTTGTGTGAAATGTTAATCATATGATATTACATTCAAGTTCTGTGATTTCTTCTATTGATTTGCTTCTTTCTTGTTTAGAAGAAACCCAAAGCAATCATAAGATGGGAGCATTAAGGAATGGATTAAATTTCGGATGAGCCATGGAATCAACGTGTAGAAAGAAAATCAAGTAAGTGTCACTGTGTCACATAAAGTAGTTAGCGGCTTTGAATGCACAATAGCAAGATTTTCAAACAACTGCAGACAAAGTAGACCCTAATGCACTGTTTCTGGATCATATCAGTTAAATGTTCATCTCTTCACAACAAAACACAACACAGAACAAAAAGACACATTCGTCCCTCACATATCATTTACTACAACTTAAAAAACGTTAACTTTTTCTTTACATTGATTATCCCAATTAAAGCAAAATTAAGGTAAACCTTGTAATTGGAACAAGCTGTTATGCCAACGTGTAATTTTAGAGTTTAAAGCTGTGTTCCATCATTAACAGACCAAAGTAAACTGGTTTTCCATTGCAGCTTTGTATTAAATATGGTAAGTGATTTTTTAGTTCTGGGAATTTGGTAATTTTTTTTTCTTTTCTTTTGTGCACATTTTTAACATCAATGACTTAGTTATGGTCAATTTGAATGGACGTGGTTTGAAGAGGTTACTACTGACACTCATTATAAAGGTGCTGCATTGTTGGGTACAGCTCAATTATGCCACTGGCTAGCATTTCACACATCCACATGCAAATGCAAGAGGTGGTTCCCTAATGATCCATTGCTTCTGTTGAAGAATCCTTTGGTTTTCTCTCTCTCTTTCTACCGACATTATCTCTCTTTATATCAGCCTGAGTTCTAAAGCAAAAGGCAAAAGGCAAAGGGTTGGCTTGGCTGTGACCCCTTTGCACAAAGGAAAAGAGGGTGCTGTGTTAAAAAAATACAGAACTTGGTTGGTTCAAAGTTGCAGCAAGTTTGTCTTTTTTTCCATTTCCACATTTTGGGTTAGGGAGGGAAGGAGAAAAACCAAGAATCAAGAAATGGGGTGCTCCATGAGAGTGTGTAGTGTCTTATTTTTGACAGTGTTGTTAGTGGCATGTGCTAGAGGGGAGGACCCTTATAGGTTTTACACTTGGAATGTCACATATGGAGACATTTATCCTCTTGGTGTTAAACAACAGGTACTTTTTGTTGTTTTTGTTGTTATTGATGATGCTGTTTTTATTTTCGTTTCTCTCCTTAATTCGTTGTTTGTTCTTATGAGTGATACTGATATATGGTGTGAAAATTGTAATGGCAGGGTATTTTGATAAACTGGCAATTTCCTGGGCCACAAATTGAGGCTGTGACCAATGATAACTTGATTATCAATGTTTTCAATAGCTTGGATGAACCTTTCCTCTTATCTTGGTTAGTCTCTCTCTCTCTCTCTCTCTCTGGTGTCGTTCTTGTTTACTCCACTCTGAAAGTATCAGTGGCAGAAAAGAAGTTGAAGGAACAAACGTTTCCTTTTCCTTCTGCTTTTTCACTATTATTTTTCACTATTATGAGAGCCTATTTTTGGATACTGCGGCGTCGTTTAAAAGGGGTAATGCAGAATTAGGAGCATTGTTTGTGTTGTTTACTGGAATATATTATATGCTAATTGCTAGATCTGGGTGATTTAAGAAAAAAATTAGACTAGAGCTGTCACAGATTTTCTGCTATGTGTTTCAGTAGATCATAAGATGCTTCTATTGTCACTCTCACATGTTTGTTGTAACATTTCAAATACCCTTTCTTAAATCAAATAATTGTTCAGAGACATTTTGTAAAATCTAATTAATTAAAAGTGACTATAGACACCCCTGATTGAAATATAAACACTTGTCTGATCTAGAAAATACTAAATTGCTGATTTAATCTGCTGATGTTAGACTATAATACATGAATGGAATCTTGCTTTTGCCCCCAAAATAGCTGCCAATGTTTGATATGTAAAGTCGCCAAAACCAAATAAGTTTTAGAAATTCAAATGTGAGTCTTGTGAAAAAAAGACCAATAAACTCATACTCATTGTGGTGTCAATGTTTTATTTATTGGTTGAACTAAAAAAAGAATCTTTTATATTAAAAAAAAGAATCTTTTATATGGGTTGAACTAAAAAAAGAAACCCATCAATATCTAAGAAGATAGTAATCTCAAGGCTATGTCTACAATTTCAGTGATATGTAAATTGTGTAATTCATTTGAAGAGACTTCAGTGTTATACTACTTGTTTCTTTGTATAGGAATGGAGTGTTGCAGAGGAGAAACTCATGGCAGGATGGAGTGTATGGTACAAATTGTCCAATTCCACCAGGCCAGAACTTCACTTACGTTCTTCAAGTAAAGGATCAAATTGGTAGCTACTTCTACTACCCTTCCCTTGCATTCCACAAGGCAGCAGGAGGGTATGGTGGATTCAAAATTGCGAGCCGCCCCGGAATTCCGGTGCCTTTCCCTCCTCCGGCCGGAGATTTCACCATATTGGCCGGAGACTGGTACAAGAGAAATCATACAGTAAGTTGCTTTCTTTGGATTATTGTTGATGAATTTGGCTAAGCATGCTAGCATTTTAATTCAAATTAATGGTACATATGATTTTAGTTTTTCACTTTATACAACTTGCTTGCATTCCCAATGTTATTAGTCCTTGTATTCTATGTAGTAGTAATATAACTAAGAAACAATCTACACTTTCCAAGAAATCCTAAGCAAGCGTCTTGATGAGTCAGGGAAAATTATCTCGATTTATGGTCTAGATTAATTTCATCTGACATGTAATTGAATGCTATTAATGCTCTAGTAAATTGAAAATCTCAATAATGTATTGCGTGAAGATTGATGAGAACAATAAACACTTGGTGGTTTGGCACCATCTAATAAATGCTCTGGATGTGATTTTGCAAATAAACGCTACTGGGTGTGACTTTTGTGTGTCCTTAACCATTTGACTTTATTTGTTCACTGCCAAACCTGTTTCAAAAGAGACTAAATCATCAGCAAAATTGTGTTTATTCTTGCAGGATTTGAGGGCAATTTTAGATGGTGGAAGTGACCTTCCCTTCCCTGATGGACTTATCATCAATGGACGTGGTTCCAATGCCTACACTTTCACAGTTGATCAAGGTATACAAGAACTTTAAGCAAGTTGTTTACATGAAAGCTGATAACATTGCATATGTTGGATAATTTTATGTTAAATTATGAGGTGTTTGATTTTTGGACAGGCAAGACATACAGATTCAGGATTTCAAACGTGGGTCTCACAACTTCAATCAATTTCAGAATCCAAGGTCACAAAATGACAATTGTTGAGGTGGAAGGGACCCACACTCTCCAGAACATTTATGATTCACTTGATGTTCATCTGGGGCAGACTTACTCTGTGTTGGTTACAGCTGATCAACCACCCCAAGACTACCTTATAGTTGTCACAACACGATTTACCTCTCAAGTGTTGAATGCAACCTCCATTTTTCGTTACAGTAACTCTGGAGGAAGTGTTACAGGCCTTTTTCCTTGGGGACCAACTATTCAAGTTGATTGGTCTTTAAACCAAGCTCGCTCTCTTAGGTATTTATTTCATATTCAAAACCCAAATGATACATGTTATTGTACATTTTCATCTTCTTCTCCATTAACTAGATATATTCTATAACACAGTACTACCATACTTACTACATATATATGATTAAATCAGGAGGAATTTGACAGCAAGTGGACCAAGGCCTAATCCACAAGGATCATACCATTATGGTCTGATAAACACAACTCGTACAATTAGACTTCAAAATTCTGCTCCAGTTATCAATGGCAAACAGAGATATGCTGTGAATAGTGTCTCCTTCATACCTTCTGATACACCACTTAAACTGGCTGATTACTACAAGATCCAAGGGGTGTTCTCTCTTGGAAGTATCTCTGACAACCCCACTGGTGGTGGTGGTTACCTTCAAACTTCTGTCATGGAAGCCGATTTTCGTGGCTTTCTGGAGGTTGTGTTTGAGAATACTGAAGACACTGTGGAATCTTGGCACATTGACGGCCACAGCTTCTTTGTAGTAGGGTAAGATCACGTAACCATTCCTTTGTGCTTCAAATTTGATACTGAACTTCAGTGTTACCCCTCTTGATTCTACTTGGTTTCTGATTAGTTACTGCTATAGTTCAATAAGCTTTATATATGATCCATGTAGCACACTCATTTATACCACTTTTTTCATTCAATTGATATCAATGGTTTTTGCTTTCACCATCTTGTAGTAACATGTATTGTATCTCTCAAAATTCTGAGTTCTTTGTTTTCTTCCATTGAACATACAAAAATTTACAACTTATAATAATATATCTTGCATTGGAACGAGCAGAATGGATGGAGGGCTATGGTCACAAGCAAGCAGGCTTAGTTACAATTTAAGAGATACAATTTCTCGTTCCACAGTTCAGGTAATCAATCATGTTTGTTATCCCTTGTGATATAACTCTGAATATGTGATTTTCCTTATATCAGAAATCATATCAGAATTTACTTTTAAAGTAATTCTCTAATCATGCAGTGATTTCTGATTGACTAACAGGGTAAAAAACTTTTTTGAGTCTTGTGAAAAAGTTTCATTTCATTGGAGAAGTTTTTCAAATGAAACTATTATTGTTTATGGGAGAAGCCTTTGTCAAATCAAATGTCACTTTCATTGGCATGATTATTGAAAAATATCAACTTTTAGCATTGTTTGGATTGACAGGTTTATCCCAAGTCATGGACTGCACTTTACATGCCTTTGGACAATGTGGGAATGTGGAATGTGAGATCTGAGAATTGGGTTCATCAGTATTTGGGTCAGCAATTTTATCTGAGGGTTTATTCCCCTGCAAATTCATGGAGAGATGAGTATCCAATTCCAAGTAATGCTCTGAGGTGTGGCAAAGCTGTGGGTCACTACTAATGCTACAACTATGGAGATTTTTGTTGAACAGTGTCATTCATTTCCATTCAAGGCTTAACTCAAGCCAATATTCTATTGTACCATTCATGTTGTGATGATGCTATAGATTATAGAATTATAGGTTGTTCATGTCCTTCTCCTATTCATGATGTTATGTCCAAATTCAGCTATAAGATCATATCTGTATTTGGATTATGATATTCTTATTTATACTATTTATTTAAATAGGTTCAAGGGACCTAATTTTAATGTGTCATGGAAATGAGATTGTTGTTATTGTTGGTGGTGTAGTAGTTAGTTGCTTATATTAACATAGGATTTGTTTGTGTGTGTGTTTTCTAAGAAGAAAAAGTAAGTTCTGGTTAAAATTATGTTTCATCAGCAAACAGATTCGAACAAACTGAAGATAATAAAAACAATGAATAAACTATAATGGATTGTGAACACAAAAAAATAAAAATCGAAAAGGACAATAGAGAGAGATTATAGAAACAACTTATAAAAAAGGATGGATTGTTCCTGATTTATATCATTAACTTTTAAAGATTACTTATGAAAGTAAGTTATATGAAAATAATTTAATCTTTTTTAACTACTCTTTTTTTGTTGTTTTTCTGGTGAAATATTTTGCAAAGATAACTATGTTTATGAATGATTATATCTTGTAACGAAAGCTTAGCATCGAATTTTTAAAATTATGATATCGATTCATAATTCATAATCATCCGTATTTTGTCAAAGAGTTACTTTTAAAAAAGAGTTACTTTTAAACGTATTTCTGATTCGAATTTACGGGTCGGGTCGAGATTACGGGTTTATCTTTAATCTTACAATGTATGCATAAGTATAATTTAGTTTACAAAACACATTTTTGGTGTCAAAGTTATCCTCAATTATATATTATTTTGTTCAAGTTTAAGATTGATAAAATTTAAAATAAGAGTTTCTAAGAAATATTTTTTAAAATTACTTATATAAGAAATAAATACGTCTTCTTCCTTAAAAGGAAAAATTTTAAAGCACATGAAAAGATAAAAAAATATATTTATTTTATTAAAAAGCATTTTATTTAAAATCATTTCATAAAGTATATAAATTGAACTAAGTATATAAATAAAGGGCTCTTTGGCAAGTAATAAATTAATTGATAAGTGGTAAGTTAGTTTTTAATTAGAAATTTTTTGTTCATAAATTCTGAGTTGACCTAATAAGTTAAATTTATTAAAGTAGAACTATTTGGTAGGTTGGTTGGTGATAAATTATTTAGTAATAAAATGACATAAAATATAATTATATAAGTTTTATTATATAGATAAAATTTATATTTTTAAAATAAAAATATATTATTATGTAATTATAATTTTATATTTTTAAAATTAATTACTTTTCTTTATCAAATCTTTTAATAATTTTTATTTTCTTTATAAAAATATTAAGTTTTTTTTTATCTGTACAAGTATTTTTATTTAAACAAATTGATGTAACAGTTCGTTAAATTAAATTTGTATTTATCTTAAAAAATTTAAAATTTTTTATTTTTTAAATTTAGGTTGAATATATTTTTAGTCCTTAAACCTTTATGGGAAATTGAATTTTTTATGGTCTCTAATTTTGATATATTTTTGTCCAAATTTTTAAAATGAATGAATATTTTCAATCTAATTTTATTAATTTTTTTTCAGGTGTCAAATGGTTTTACATTTGTGTTTTTTATACGGTTTGACACGTTTTGAAGTTTTAAGACTAAAAACATATTTAATTTTTAATTTTTTTACAACTTCTAATGTATTAATGTTTATTTAATATCGGTTAAAATACTCTTTTAGTCCTTTAATTCTTATAAAATTTTCAATTAGATGACAAAATTGAATGAAATATAAAATCGAGGGATGTAATTGAATTATTCATGAAAATTAGATGATCAAATTAGGAATTTAACCTTTACTGTTACAACTTCAAATTTGTTGAGATAATATTGTAAGGGTCGACCATCATATTCAAGGTATTATTCACTTTGGAGTTTAAAGTTTCTGTTACAATTTTGTGCTTGAAAGATGTCTCAGAAGATTAGAGGAAGAAGACATATTTAAAATCTTTGATCTTGACTCCTGAAAGATGTGTGACTATTGAGTATATCAGTACACCGAATTGTCTCAAACTACTTAGGAGTCCAAATTAGGGGTGGCAAAATGGCTGGGCTGGACAAGTCAGCCCGTCAGTTCGTCCAAGATGAGACTGACCGAGTTTAAAATTTTAACTCGTCAACTCGTTTTGGTCTTATCTGTCTAACCTGTCAATTTAACAAACCAAAATACGGGTTAATATAGGCCAATATGTTGACTTATTTTTTTTATAATTAAAAGTTAAAATAAAAACTAATTTAAAAGATTAGCTTTTCGATACCATGTTTTTTAAAGATTTAAATATATAATAGTATTATAATTTAAATCATTAATACTTACAAATTAAATTTTAACTATTAATTATAATTGAGTAATTTAAAATGTGAATGTAATAATTATTTTAATTTATCTAATTAAAAATATTAACTACTCAATTAAAAGTTTATAAAATAAATGATATCATTAAATATGTTTTTAATATTCATTTATACATATATAAATAAATTTTAAAAAATTAAAAATTAAAAAAGTGTGATGGGTTAGCCCGATCCGGCTGATCAGCCCATCTTTTACACAATTGGTTATTATTAGTGGTATATTTTTGTTTGGCAGACTAATGATAAGTCAGATTGACCTATTTTATTATTTCTATTCCAAATTAAAGGTAGTTTAAATAATTTTTTATCTTTTAAGTTTTGGAAACATATTTTGAAAACAAAATCGTTACAAAAGCTCTAAGATCCAAATGGATAATACATGTATCAAGTAATTAACTTATTAATTAACTAAGTATCTAATTTCCAAGTAGTTTAAAAGTAATTCCATGTTTAAGATAATGTGAAAGTAAGGTGGTGTTCGGATTGGATAGAAACAAAAAATATTATTTAATCCAAAATGGGCTCTTGCAATGAAGAGTGCATGCAACAACAGGAGTCAACGGAGACTTGTCATTACTTCGTCTTGCAAATTTATCTTTTTCCATGACTGCCCATTCAGATTTGTCAGAATTTGTGAGTTGTCAGACACCAATTTTCTTTGAAATTGAAATAAGAAAGAAGGAATTTAATTTTACGCAGAGAGGTAGATTGGTAGCTAAGACTATCCGCGTCGGTGGAGTTGACCGATAGTTTTCCGTGTCTATCAAACCAAAACATTCATATCATCCTTCTTTATCACTCACTACCAATACTGCTACGGATATGAATTAAACAATAAATAAATAAAGAAAAAAAAAGGTTTCTTTTATTATACTGTTTCTGTTTGTTACGTTTTATGTGATATTTTAGACAAATAATGCATTAAATATTTTTCTAGAACTATATATCCTCAGTGGAAATACTGCACAGTAAGAGTAATGAGTTATTAGTTAAATAATATATATATATATATATATATTGTGTTTTTTTCTAAATTTGTTATAAAATTTTGCAAAAAAATTATTCTTTTTGTTTTTCTTACAAATTTTAATTGGTAGATAATTTTTCTGTGAGTAATTATTTTCTACAAAATTATAAAATTTATAAGTATTTTTTATAATTTTTTTTTTGTGAAAAACATTTGTGTGTTCAAAAAATAAATGGTAGGAAATTATTGCAAATTATTATTTTTAACAAAATTTGCAAGTGTTCTCTAATAAAAAAATTCTAAAAGAAAATTGACAAAAAATATGTGATTTTTTAGTAGTGTGCCCAACTTAGTCCAACCTGACCTTAGTCCAATCAAAACAATTTGCTATGGTTCTTCTAAGTGTACTTGACTTGGATCTGACATGGCTAAGACTAACCTAGGTATAACTTAGCTTAGTTTGACTTAGACCTAACTTAATTTAAGGCTAAGTAGGACTAAGCAGAAAACTCCAACCTGTCAGAAACCATTGCACTCGAATGGAAAAATAGGGGTATGGGCCGGGTTATACGAATTTGGGTTATTTAAATAAAAATATTTGGATTAAAGCGGGTTTAAATGGTTAGGTACAAAGTTTAAATTAAAAACCCATGAATATTCGACTTGATTCGTGATTTGAGTATTGTACACCCTGGTGACTAGACCACAACCGACCTACATGCACAAATGTGCGGGGTCCGATCTAAAGTCGACCTACGTCCATAGATGTGTTGGGTCGGATCTGAAGTCGACCTATGTGTATAGATGAAGACCCAATTCATAAACTTGCAGCCCATATCCTCTTCCCAGAATAACGGCTAAACGATCACATAACCAAATTCTCGTAGAGGTCGAGATAACCTCAGCACATGTCACCCACCTATCGTGATCCTAGAAAACTAAAGCAAGGACGAGTTGGAGACCTATATATAAGTAAGCGGCTACTCTCCAAATGGGGGACAAGAAAAAGGATCGAGAAAGGCACGACTATAGAGAAAAAGTATCCCTTTGCAAAAACATCTGACGAAGAAGACGAGTTGCAACCATTGTGCACCTCAGATTCCCCATTGGGAGAATAAGTATAAAATAAAAAATTTTAATGTCAACCCTAGTTCTGCAACACCACTAGCGGCTCCATCTCTAGAACTTCCTTCAACATCTATCTTCGATAGTGTCTTCTCTTTCTCGTTCTGCATAAAAGGTGTTTCGTGATTGGAGGTTAAATTTGTGTCATTGCAGTGGCTGCGTAGGGGGGGGGGGGGGAGGTTTAATCTACGTCGTCGCAGTGGTTGCCTAGGTTGCTGGTGCGGTGGATTCAAACGTCGTTTTGTAACTCTAACAGTGGTTGTGTTTGTTGAATGTCGATGAGTGATGTGTTCATCTCTGGTTGGTGACACATTTTCTTCTTTGTAACATAAAATCTGGATAACCTATTATCCATCCAGAGGTACTCGTATATGATATTATTCGAAACCGACTAATCTGATCTTTGAAATGGTCAGATATGAATTTTAAATGATAAAGTCGGATTGTGCTGAATTAGTCATGTGGAACCTGAATTCGACCTAGCCCAACCATTGTTGAGCCACAAGACTAAGTTTGATCCGATCGAACTCAACTTAGGTTTGTCCTATCCTAACTTAACTTTGGTATGACTCAATTCAATTTCTTTTGGGTTCAGTTAGAAGTAAACTTACATGAGTTATGTCCAACCAAACTCGACCCTATGTGAAAGTTCAACCAATTCCGTTCTTGCTTACTTTAATATCAAATTACTTACATTTTTATAACCTGAATTTAACATAATTTATCTGTTAGAAGTAAACTTACATGAGTTATGTCCAACCAAACTCGACCCTATGTGAAAGTTCAACCAATTCCGTTCTTGCTTACTTTAATATCGAATTACTTACATTTTTATAACCTGCATTTAACATAATTTATCTTGATTTTAGACTTTTAATCTCTTAAATATTATTTAATCCAAATTCAATTAAATAAATTTAACTTAAAATCTAACAAATATAAATATAAATTTGAAATAATTATATTAAAATAGGACTAAATTAATATGAATTTTAATAGTTATATATTGGATGCGAGGATTAGTTCGTTTTACACCAAAATTAGTGTAAACTTTTTTTACGATGAGAAAATACACTATTAATAGAGACATTGTGAGTTTATACTAAAATGTATGATACGTATGCACATTAACAAATAAAATCATTATAGTATGAAATATTAATATATTATATATATATATATATATATATATATATAATAAATTTTAGTGTAGTACTTTAAAATGTGTACACAATTAATAGTTTAATTTTTGTTGAAAAATAGCTGACCAATACAATGCTAATAGTGAATAAATTTTATGTTGTAACGATCTCTTGTAAACTATAGTACAAACAGAACTTAAAGAATTTTAGTTTTAATATTTTTATCATAAACACGGTGTTTTATTGAATGGTTATCTTTCTTCTTTTTATATCGTATATAAAAAAATTGTAGAAAGGAACTGTGAAGATACAATGTGTAAGATTAAAATATCTATATATGCAGAATTAAAGTCCACGTTGGCTTTGGAGTTGATATTTCAGTTCCACTTGTCATGGTTTAAATGTTGGTTTGAATTCCCCAACTGTTCATAGCATGCAGCATTAATATGAAGATGTAGTGGAGAAAGGCTATATAATGCGAACTCATAATTTGTGCCAGAGCAGCAAAGTGAGTGTATTGCTTTTTGGCAATGGCTACTAATTTCCATAGGAAATGGGTTTCCGTGAGTGTTCTTATTATGTGCATTGTTCTTGAATTGAGTGTGATCAGTGTTTTGGGTGATCAGAAGCTTCACCCACAAAGATATGGAGATGATTGTCGATTTGGACGTGGACCACGGTGCAGGGGTTGGAGGGGCCGACGTGGCCGTGGTGGTGGACTAGGGGGAGGAGGAGGGTTTGGCGGTGGTGGAGGTCTTGGTGGTGGTGGAGGTCTTGGCGGTGGTGGAGGTCTGGGCGGTGGTGGAGGTCTTGGTGGTGGTAGAGGTGGTGGAGTAGGCGGTGGAGGAGGGTTTGGTGGTGGTGGTGGTCTTGGTGGCGGGGGAGGTGGTGGTCTTGGTGGTGGGGGAGGTGGTGGTCTTGGAGGTGGTGGAGGTCATGGCGGAGGCCTTGGTGGTGGGGGAGGTCATGGCGGAGGTCTTGGTGGTGGAGGCGGTTTTGGGGGCGGCGGAGGAGCTGGGGGAGGTCATGGTGGAGGTTTTGGTGCTGGAGGAGGTGTAGGTGGTGGAGTAGGAGGAGGCATTGGTGGGGGTGGTGGTGGTGGTGGCGGAGGAGGAGGAGGTGGTGGGGGAGGATTGGGTGGTGGATCAGGCCATGGTGGAGGGTTTGGAGCTGGTGGTGGTGTTGGTGGAGGCTTAGGTGGTGGAGCAGGTGGAGGGGGAGGAGGAGGAGGTGGTGGTGGGGGTGGTGGTGGTTTGGGAGGAGGTTCAGGCCATGGTGGAGGATTCGGTGCTGGTGGTGGTATAGGAGGTGGTCTTGGTGGTGGAGCGGGAGGAGGAGGAGGTGGTGGTGGTGGAGGAGGGGGTGGAATAGGCGGAGGTTCAGGTCATGGTGGGGGCTTTGGTGCAGGAGGTGGTGTAGGAGGTGGTGCAGGAGGAGGAATAGGTGGTGGTGGTGGTGCTGGAGGAGGTGGCGGTGGAGGAATAGGAGGAGGTTCTGGTCATGGCGGAGGCTTTGGCGCAGGTGGTGGTATAGGTCATGGCGGCGGTGGAGGTATAGGCGGAGGTGGCGGCGGCGGTCATGGCGGCGGTGGAGGGTTTGGCATTGGAATTGGCATTGGAGTTGGGGTAGGAGCTGGGCATGGTTCCGGCAGTGGTTCCGGTGTAGGCGGAGGAGGAGGTGGGGGTAAACATTAGGGTTTAAGCATGCATGCATAACAATATTTGGATATTCCTTAAGAAAAGCGTTTATGTAAGGATTATGATAGATTCCATGTTGTCTTGTGTTTTTAGTGAAAAGCTTTGGCAGAATCCTATTACAATAGTTACATGTGTTTTACCAGTGAAAGTCACTGAGATTCAGAAAAATGTGATGAATTATACTTATTTGCATGGAAATGAAATATTGTGATTTATATGTCCGAGAAGTTCCATCCTTATCTTGATGAAGCAAGCTATTGTTGAAGTTGTTTGGTCAATTCAGCAGAAATATATTAATGCATTAAGTTAGTATTACGAATGGGCACGTTTCAAAATTTATGTGCATTGTCCCAACTGAGCCACTCTCTAGAACAACTAAAGGCTGATGAAGGACAACCATTTATTGTGCATAGTACATTTCCACCTTAAAATAAATCGTTTTTATGTGTAAGTGTTTACAAATATGATTTGTCTATTTCTTTAAGTGTTTTAAAAATGTGTCCATGTTTATAAATTTCAAACTGAAAAAAAAAATCATACTGCACTGGAACACTAACACACCAAGTTAAAACATCATTTTGTAGTTGTACAAAATCATATATAAGGTTTAAAAAATATTCTTTAACCTGATTAAAGTATTAGTCATTAACGATGACCAGAGAGTCCTAACACAACATTACGAGAGAGTATGGATTTAGAGTCCACCAAAACCCATCGCTAATAAACAAAACAAAAGTTGATGTTAAATAATTATTAGCTTCGGATTTAGACTCTAAAATTATGAACGTTAATTCGTTACCATTGATCTTTAAAATCGACTCAAACTAGCGTTGATAAGTCATTATTTTTTGTATTAAAGTAATTTAACATCGGCCGAGCCTAACATTAATGCACTTTTATTTTAAAAGTTATTTAATCTAATGTTGCTTAACTGCTAATGACACTAAATTAAAAAAAATTGTACAGTACCTCCATATTTAACAAATATATAAATGAAAAAAAAATATAATTGATGAAAAAAATGAATGTGTATAAGTAAAATGAATATGGGTGGAAGACATGAAAATGAAGGAAGAAGATGAAGAGAAAAATGTGAATGAAGTAGACGAGGAGAATAATATAGGTAAAGAAGATGAGATATGTGTGGATGAAAGATATTAGTCCGAAAAGATTTAGAATGTGAGTCAATAAAAATGATTCTCAAATGTGGATGAAAGATATGAATGTGAAAAAAGAAAATCCATGAATCTAAATAAAGAAAGATGACTCTGATATGAGATTAATATAGAAAATGAGGAATGAAAATTATAAAAAAGAAGATTTGTCATTTTTAAATCTGGACCATTAGATTAAATTAATCTACTGTCTATATATTCAGTATGAAAAATGTATACAAATCTTGAATATATAATTGTGTTGACTTAATCAACATTAACTTTTATTGATATAAATATTACAAATAAAAGAGATTAGCATTTTTTGAACCAAGACTAATTAACTTTATTTATTTTAATTTTTTTTGTGATTAGCATTTACTAAGTTGACCTAACTTAAATAAAAATATTTAAAATAACAAGATTAGCGTTCACTAACTCAACACTAACATAAACAACTGCAGCAAAGACATTTAACTATAATTAATTCATATGTCAAGTTAATTACAGTTAAATATCTATAATCTATTAGGGCATAATATATAACCAATATTTTTACTACAATTTAAAATCGTAACATATAACTTTTTTATTTTTAATTGGCTACGATTCTAGGAATCGTAACCGAGGAATCTAAATTCTTCTATATTGAAAAGGAAAATTACTTATTAACAATTTTTTTTTATCAAAATTTCTAAAAATGAAATTAACAAACTTAAATTTTTATTTTAATTAAAATAAAATAATAAATAATATACTTTTACCTAAATAAAAAAGTTTGTCAAAAATTTTGTTAAAAAACTTTGTCAATCAATAATAGCTCGAAAAGGGAAATTATAGTTATTATTACTACGAAATCAATGACTTTTTTTTTTCTTTTTAAACGAATTGATGTGGTGATTGAGTCTTCAAAAATGAATCACTAAATTAATGATGATTACTTTATTTTCTTTTTTATATCATTAATTTAAATACTACGATGTATAATTATTCTCTCTTCTTAATTGATTTAACCAAAGATAATGAGAGTTAGTGCTCTATATTAATGTTCAGACTCTATTAGTTTGTAGACTCTTCTATTTAATTTAACCTTTTATAATTTATTAGTTTCTCAAATTTCAGTTGGGTCACTTAATCCTTTTTACAAATTATTCACATTTACATTCCTTGCCAAAAATTTCTAGAAGTTAGTGTTAGTTATCCTTTCTCTCTTGAACTATAATTAATCATTGAGTCTAGATTCTCTATTGATTTTTTTGGTATTGTCATCTACTGAACATTAAAAGTACATTGTGTTAGTATTTTAAATATCTTTTAAATATATTTTAAAATATCAAAATTAGTGATAATTAGTGTATTATAAAGACACAATAAAGAAATAACACAAAAAAATCCGACAAAAAATCCAAATTCCTAATCATCTTTCTCTATAAGTTAACTTCAATCATCTTTCCCAATAAGTTAATCTTATGTCATTAACATGAACGATCTTTAAGTCTAACCTTCACAAGTTCAAATTAAGTTTCCTATATTTTGTTTCAATAAAATTGATGTAATTATTGTTTGACATTTTATATGTTATAACTAATGTATAAGCTAATTTTAATAAACAATTTTAAGTTAATGCAAAGGTAATATTTTTACCCATATTGTGTATAATGCATGTTATTACAAAGTTTCAGCAACATCTTTATATATTATTAGTATCATTTTTTAAATTATTACCGATTAATATCTTTACTATCATTACAAAAATAATGTTGCGAATTTAAATGTTTTTTAACACTCTAACAAAGTTACCTATACATTTACTACCATTTAAAAAGTTGTTGCCTATGTATTTTGTAACATTTAAAAAAGGTTATTAATTATCTTTTTTTATAACAATTAAAAATTATTGCATAAAATTATTATTAGTTTATCTATTTAAAAATAAGAAACAAATGATATTAATTCACTTATTGTAATATTTGAACAATCTTATGACAAGATTGAGGTAAAGATCAATTGTACCACAAAATATTCGATATGCAATAGTAAAGGATAATACAAATCTTTATATAATAAATTTTCTAAAAAGCAACCATTTTTAACCATTTTTTTTCATACCAAACGGCTTTCAATCAACGATGGTCCAGTTTATCTCTTAAAATTTTTTATCCTACATTTCGGTTGAATTAAATTTAACTCAGTAATTTAAATAGAAAAAAAAAATCTATGTTAATGTATTGAAATAAGAATTTTAATTTAGATTAAAAAATTGAAGTCTACAAACAAACTCATTAATTCTGAACAGGGAGGTGGATGGGTAGACAACTGTATCCGCGTCCACAGAGTTGACCATGTCATTTTCCTCTTTCCGTGTTCGAAAGCATATTATTTCATCTACTTTGGAATAATAAGTTTAATTATTAATAATTACAGTTTTAAGTTATCGACATAATTTTTATTTTTAATATAAAATTGAGTACATTTTTTAATTTAGTTTCTTATAAATTAAAAAAGTAATTTTAATAAAAAATATAATTATATGCAAAAAAAAATCTGTTTTTTAATTTAGTTTCACATTAATTTTAAATATTTCTTTCATTCTTTTTTAATTAAGGATAATATTCATACTTTCATTATCTGAACAAAAATAATAAAAATTTAGATTAAATTGAACAAAATTAACAAAAAGTAAGACCGAATTGAACATAAATCACAAGATACTGACATATGACAATGACATTAACTTGACACGTGACAGTGATACTTGTTTAATACGTGACACTTACACTATCATGTGTCACAATACTAACTTGACAAGGGAACAACTTTTTTAAAATTAAAAAAAGAAAATCCATAAAGACAGTTATTATTCATTCTTTGTTAACCATTTAAAAAACATATGTATAAGGAAAGCGTTTTTTTATTATTAAATTTTAAGAATTTTCTCTTTAATCTTATGTATTATTTTATGAGTGGTTTTCCATTTTTCCATTTTTAATATTCCAAAATTAATTAAAAAATGGTATCTTATGTTATAAGATAAAGTTGTCAAAATTTAGTAATCAAAATATCATTGTCTTGTGTAAAAAGGATTAGACAAAAATTAGGATTATTTTAAAAATTTAAAAGATGATGATCAAACCAGACAAAGTTATGAAAATTTGAAAACGAATAATATATTTCAGCCTAAAATAAATGTTTGAGTTGAAAATGGTTGAACGAGGGGTGTGCGTGAAGTGTGGACACAGCAAAGAGTCCACTGACGTTGCCTTTTGACTCCGATATGATTGCCACTTGTGATTGTTTAATGTTATGGCGAGTTCCCCAACGGTTTAGAAGATGAGTAATTAGTAGAACTCAGTAGTGGGCGAAGCCTATATAAACCGCACTCCACATCCTGCAAGACCATCATCTACCAATTTCATAAACCCTGTGTATTTGTATCACTTGTTTACACAATTATGGGGGTGGCTACTAATTTCCATTCAAAATGGGTTTCCGTAAATGTTCTTCTTCTCTGCATTCTTCTTCACTTCAGTGTTGTCACCGTTGTTGTTGGAGATGTGAAGCTTGACAAACAAAGATTCGGAGATGGGTTGGGCCGTCGTGGTGGTGGAGGCGGTGGTCTTGGCGGCGGTGCCGGTTTTGGTGGCGGGGGAGGAGGTGGACTTGGAGGTGGGTCAGGTCGCGGTGGAGGTTTTGGAGCTGGAGGAGGTGTAGGTGGTGGTGCTGGGGGAGGCATCGGTGGTGGAGGAGGAGGTGGCGGCGGAGGTGGTGGAGGAGGAGGAGGAGGTGGATTGGGTGGTGGCTCTGGACACGGTGGAGGGTTTGGAGCAGGAGGTGGTGTTGGTGGAAGTATAGGTGGTGGAGCGGGTGGAGGTGGA
>Ga0099822_1003014_pt1 | contig 21394 bp, 11 predicted proteins | sample CowpeawhiteBW_FD_76839 | JGI IMG/M metagenome (GOLD analysis project Ga0099822, IMG submission 76839) | Root nodule microbial communities of legume samples collected from California USA - Cow pea white BW | ecosystem: Host-associated > Plants > Roots > Nodule | place: USA: California | collected...
AGACATGGCTGCATGTGGTGTGAATACAGAGAAGATTGAAGAAGTTGATTCAGTTTCAGAATATCATAAGCCTCTCATCACATTCTTGGCCTCTCTTCCTCCTCAGGAAAAGGTTATTCTTGTAGGTCACAGTCTTGGAGGGCTCTCAGTGTCCATTGCCATGGAAAAATACCCTCAGAGAATCTCTGTTGCAGTTTTCATCACTGCCTATGTTGTCTCTCAAAACCTCACCTACCCTGCTTTGCTTCAAGAGGTATTAATTCTTCTCACTTGTCACATTGTCAGTGTATTTTTAATGCTCAGCAGAGGATTGCACCAACAAAACCAGTGAAAAATCTGAACTCTTGATTGACATAGTAGTAAAAATTACAAGAAAAAGTGAGAGAAATCGTGAGTTTAACTCTCTGACTGACTAACATTTGAAAGATATAAAGTTGGTTTGAAGGGTTTGGAAAGAAGAATGCGAAGAGATTGTAGATTTAACTTCAGGGTTTGGAAAGGAGAATGCGAGAGATTGTGGATTCAACTCCTTCTAATCCATAGAGAATTATTAGTCAAGATTTTATATTTTCATTTGTGTTTATTAAGGAATCATACAATTTGGGGAATCTATGTGTTACTGATGTAGGTAAACAGAAGATTGGGTCATGTTTTGGAGGAACAATACTTCATATTGGATGAAAACAATGCTCCATTCCTCTCACCAATTGGAGTTGAATTTCTGAGGTCTAGATTATACCAATTATCAATAACTGAGGTAAACATGTTCATGAAAAGTTAAGTTAATGAATGGTTAGTTATTTTGATTTGTAGAGTTACATGTGCATGATTTGATTGTAATAAACCTTATCTGTTTTATATATTATGCAGGATTTAACACTTGGTGTATCTGTGGTGAGACCTTTACCTCCATTTATGAATGATGCAAAACTATTGGCAAAACAAAGTGCAGTAAGCAAGAAGAGGAATGGAAGGGTTTCTAAAGTCTTCATCATTGCTGAAAAAGATAATTTGGTAACAGAGGACTTTCAAAGATGGATAATTCAGAAGACTGGTCCATATGCTGATGTCAAAAAGATTAAGAATTCAGACCATATGGCCATGTTTTCCAAACCAAAAGATCTTGCTTTGGAACTGTTAAACATTGCTTACAAATTTTAACTTCATTATGGTAATGTAGTGTGCATCATAAAATAAAAGAAATGTTTGAAAAAAATTAAATGAATAAAGACAAGATTATGGTACCATTATCATGAAAATAAATACCAATGATACCCTTTAGTCATTGTTATTCTTAATGCCAAATAACCTCCATACATTAACTTATGATTTTTGATTTGTGTAAAAACTTAGGGGTTAATGATCTAACTTATTTCATTTACATGTTAAATTATTTTATTATAATCAATAATTAGAATTTAATTAGAATTTAATTTGTAAGTGTTATTGATTTAAATTATAATATTATTATATATTTACATTTACAAAATATAATATTATAAAAAATTATTTTTATTATTTATTATTTTTATTTTTTACTATGAAAAAGGAAAATTATTTTTTAACAAAATTTTGTTGACGAACTTTGACAACGTACACGTGGCAACAATTTAATGGATAAAAGAAAGGTTTGATGTAACTTGAAAAGAGAAGAGAAAAGGTTAGTGTGTGTTAAAAAACAAACTTTGTCAAAAAAAATATTTGTCCGAGTATGATAATCCATAAAATATTAATTTGGCCTGTCAAATTGACGAACTGATCGAACCAGAATGGATTGATTGAAATCTTCAATTTGACAGGTTGATCAAACCAGAATGAATTGATTGAAATCTTGATCTGATTCATCCTTTTTAACACATGTCAACGAGCCAACCCTACTAAAACTGGTATATTTTTTGTTTCTGTCTTAGAAGAGTTTATGGAAAAAGTTAACTATATAATTTCATCATCTATATTTTTTACTAGTTACTTCGCAAGTTTATAAAAACAGGTTAGAAAACTAATGATTGTGCTCTTATTTGGATTAAAGAAAAACAACCAACATTTCCTGCATGTTTTCATCACTCATCTGCTACGAAAAGTGATGTATTATTGTGTTCATATCCACCCCATTTTCTGAGCACAAAAAGCAAAAGAGGACCTCAAAGAACAAAGGGAAATGTTACATAGTTGCTCAAATTCTTGTCATATGAAGAACAACTCCATGGCCAGGTTCCACGACCAAACGAAAGGCTGGTGAATGACAGTAACTTGGTGAGAGAGTGAAGTGAAACTTCATCAGAATCAGAGACAAAATCACCTTCAGTTCTACCATGGCTAAGTGCTGTCCAACACACACACGTGCCCCTATTCCAAATGGAATATAAGCTTGTGGAACCTTGCATGCTCCAAGCACCCCATTTTCAAATCTTTCAGGATTGAACTTGTGAGCATCATGACCCCAGAGAAGAGGGTCATGCTGCAGCACTGAGAGTGGAATCTGAATGTTCATTCCTTTTGGAATTAGTAACCCTTTTAGACTTACATCTTGAAGAGCTGTTCTAACAACGAATACTGCTGGTGGATACAGCCTCAGAGTCTCTTGAATCACCATGGTTAACTGCATGAATAACATTGTTATGGAAGGCTTCAAGTTCATGAGAAAGAATGCTCATGAAACTTGCAGATGTTTTTTCTACAGTTATACTGAATTTTGAGACAGACAAATGTTGTATTGATAAACATAAATCAGAATGCTTCAGCAATTGATGTGATCAAAATCAAGTTTTATTTAGATAAGTTTGAAGAAAAGTGTTTTGAAGTAAGATAGTTTCGTTTAGACATAACACAGAATCAGCTCTTACCTAGGAACAAAAGTGTGTATCAAGATGAAAGGAAAGGAAGTTGGTAGAAAATTATAGTAAGCTACAAATTTTATTCATGAAAACAAGTTAACTTTCCATAAAAAAGGAGCTTTTTATGAAATTCTTTTAAGAAAGCTTAGTTTATCTGCATGAAATCAAAAACATGCTCTTAGCTTTTCTGCATGTAATACTACCTATGATGCATGAAAACTAAGTCTCTGAAGTAAAATTTTTCAAAGATCAAGAAAACTAAACCAAGGGAAGATGAATGTAATGTATCAATTCACTGTGTTTAATGAAAACATACCGTTTTCAAGCTTTTGAGCATGTCTGCATCAGGAGCATTTTTTCCACAAACTTCAAGCACTTCAGCTCGAACACGGTCTTGCCAATCTTGATGCACAGCTAACAGCATTAAGCACCATGATGCTGTGATGGCAGTAGTCTCATGTCCAGCAAAGAATATATTTTTGCAGTTATCTATCACAAACCTGTCACGTGAGATGGAATCTGATACGAGGCCATCACCACCACCCTCGCAGTTCTTTGCACCCTCAAGAATCATTTGTAAGAGATCCTGCTCATGAGTTTCCTCCAAACGTTGCTTTATGAGCTTTGCTATCTTTGAGTCTATCTCTTTCTCCAATCTCCACATTTCTCTGTTGCTTTTGTTTGGCAAGTATCTGAAACAGATTATGGCACACCACTTTTCACATTAGCAGCATCACTGACAAGAACAAGAACATAACATACAAATGTGCAAAACATTGAACATTATCATGATTGATGAGCATGAAATAGTCTTTTTAGTTGACATGCATACCGAAAGCCTGGAATTCCAGAATGACGCTTGGACAAGATAGTTTGAAGATCTCTGAGCTTTGAGAATATTTCTCTTCCTTCAATGTAATTGCTCCCAAAACAAGCTCTGGCAATTATGTCAGCTGACAAACTTCGAAGATCTTCATCAATCTTAATCTCTGAAACAGCTCCCTCACCTTCAAGTCTACCCTCCCAAGACCTCAGTGTTGTATTTGTTGAGTCCACTATCAGATTAATCATTGCCTTCAATATGATTCACAGCAAAAAGAAATCATGAGATTGGTATATTGTATTACACTATAGGTCACCTTTTTTAGCTCTCTTATATATTTCTTTCAGATCAGTTTTCTGAGTCAAAATGCTTCAACACACTCAATGAGTTAAGCTTTAACTACTCATTTGATCCATATAACTACACAATCTTTATGTTTTAGTCCCTACACCAAGAAACTACTTGTTTAGTTCGTACAGATACCTTTTAATCAATTTCGGTCCTACAATACAATTTAATTTTAGACAGTTAAGGACCGAAATTGATTAAAAGGTATAGTTCTGGGCGGGATACACTTACCTTCACCTTAACAAGGAATAGTTCTGGGGCAATTATCTTCCTCTGATGAACCCAAATTGACCCGTTTGATGTCATTATGCCTTTGCCCAAGAGTGGCCCCATGTCTTTGGACAGATAAGTAGGCTTCCCTAGATTCAAAGAGGTGTGCATGACCACTTCCTTCACCATCTCTATATCTGACACCATTAGCCACTGAATAGACCCAGAAGAAAACAAGTATATGGGACCTGCATGTATGAAATCAAAATTTGAACATAAAAATTATGGCAATAGAATCATATCAATCTGCAAATTCTAGGAAACCAACCCTTTTATTTAGTATTATGCCAACCCTGAAAGAATTTGACAACTTGTCTTTTGAACACACCATTAAACCAATTGTAAGCAAAATTGCAACTGGGATAAAGATCTTGACTTTTTACGTGAGGATTGTGAAAACATGATTCTTTCGGCCCTTTAGCCAAAAGGGCCTTTGGAACAAGAGAAAGTATTACAGATTTTGGCACATGTGCAGTGAAATGCATTTATTTGTATGGAAGCTGAAAAGGTTTCTGCTACAGTGACAGACCATTTCCATGAATTTTATCAGATCAAGAACAGATAGAATTCACAATAGACTCAAACTCAACTCAATGTTAAGCCTCAGCCTATACAAATTGATCAATAAACTCAGAAAATATAAAAGAGCCCAAAATGTCAAGCATGCAAGCATGTACCTTTATTTTTCACTCAGAACCATTATTCAACTTTTATGATCAAAATCTCACAAGAAAAAACCATTCAATGCAAAGAACAGTGACTGTTGACGATTCATTGCTCCAAACCAAACAAAAAAGGAAGAAAACAACATGTTTATGAGGCTGGCCAAAGTGACTAACTCACCATATTGGTTGATCCACTTTTGAACATGAGGGAAGAGAGTGAAAGGCCACTTGTGAGAGACAGAAAAGTCTTCATCTTTCTCTTTATCTTCAGTGGCTGGTGTTGAATGAACTTGAAGCAAAATATTCTTCATTTCTGGGATGTTGCCAAAGTAGAAGTGAGGAGAAGGCCCTTTAATCCCCTGCTTCTGAAGCTTTGCTCTCATTGATCTTGGCCTCAACACCAAAACATTGAAGACATGAATCAACAACACCAAAACTGCTCCTAACAAAATCTTCACTGTGTTCATCTCCATCACAGTGCACTTTCTTTCTCCCTCCTCCTTTACTTTTTCTTACTTCACATTATCACAATAGAACAAAACCATATTTATGTGCCTCCTATCCTTTTCCTGTCATTTCACAAATTTTTAGGAGAGGTGGGCCAGCTCGCAGGATCGCAAGAAAAAGTGTGAGACGGACTAAGGATTTTAATCCGTTAGTCGTTAGTCTATTTAAGCTTGTTCAGCTTAACCCGCAATTAGCGCGGGGCCCACTTAACCCCGCAGTATAATGACAATGACACCAACACAATACATAATGTATATTTTTTACAAGCAAGTTACTTAGAATTTTTTTTCTAATCCATCCAAAAGCAACTCTATTTTTTACAAGCAAGTTACTTAGAGTTTTTTTTCTAATTCATCCAAAAGCAACTCTATAGTTAATGTTTCTTCTCTTGTTTTAATCTGAAAGAAACCATCTTTATGTGCCTCCCAACATTTTTCTGTCATCTCACAAATGTTTAGGAAAGGTGGGTCAGCTCGTACGCTCGCAAGAAAAAGTGTGGAGCGGACTAAGTATTTTAATCCGTTAGTCTGTTTAAGCTTGTTCAGCTTAACCTGCAGCTAGCGCGGGCCTGTGAGAGGTTGGTTCACTTAGGTTCGACCCACTTAACCCGCAATACAACAACAATGACACCAACACAATACATAGTGTATATTTATTACAAGCAAGTTACTCACTAGAGTTTTTTCTCTAATCCATCCAAAAGCAACTCTACAATTCTTGTTTCTTCTCTTATTTTAACCTGAAAGAAAGTAATTTGTATTTTCAACATACTTCTACTTAATAAGTAAGAATTATAAAATTTGGTTATTACATTTTTCTTAAGAAATATACTTATAGAACTTTTCTTCACTGATTTAATTAAATAAAATAAAGTTATTAAAATTATACACTTTAATAAAAAAAATACAAAATAAATAATTTTTCATACGAACCATGGACTGGCCTCCAAGCCAAGCATTATGTGAAATGGGTAAAAAAATTAACTTACATTTCTTTTGCAAACGGACTAACCCAACACACTTTTGTGAACCAAAACGGACTGGTCTGCATCGTGTTCCTACAACGAAAAGTAACTTTTATATTTAAAAAATGAAAGATAATAAAAAATAGTTACCGGATGTAAAATAATTATGATGCCAAAGTTCTATTCTCCAAATAAAATATAACCTTTTGTTTAATCAATTGTAATTAATATTTATTTACTAATAGTAAATATAAAAAAAATTTACATTGTGTTTTCAAAATTAAGGAAATTATTAAACTTGGTTATATAAGATAAGGGAGACAACATCTTGTTTTACATTTTTTATTCGTTTCTTAATGTTGTATAGATAAGATTTTTCAAAATGTTATTGATAAAAAAGTACAAATCTTAATCTTTGAAAGAAAAAATTCAAAAAATATATGAATTATTTGTAATTAAATTCTCTTTATTTTTTAAATAGTTTGTTTGAATGAAGTGATTAAAATAGATTTCAAATGTTTTGTTTGAATAAAGCAATTTAATATATGTTTTAAGACCGGTTTAATTTTATTTTTGAGTCCAAGTTGAGTTAGCTCAACATTCAGTCCAAGAATAGTCATTTCAAATTTCAGTTTAAATTGACTCTCGAAGATTGAACTTGGATCGTCTAGACTTGAGCTTTGGCACGAATCAACTCGGCTTATCTTCGACCAAAACTGACCTTGCTTGACCTTCGGACCGGGCCGATCCGATTCGACCTTCTGCCCCGAGCCAATCTGGCTCAACCTTTGGCCCTGGCTGACCCAACCTATGGTATGTACCAATACGACTTGACCTTCAGTTCAGGTCGATCCAACTCCACCTTTGAAACGGATCAACTCGACTCAACCTTCAATGTAACATCTCTATTTTTAATAAACTATATTTTATCCTTACAATAAAAATTCTTATATTTTTACTCCTATGATTAACTATGATGTTGTCATAATTAGAAATAATATTTAGAAATCCAAACAAAACCATCTTTATATAGTTCCCAACAAAAACCATTTTATTGTCATTTCACAAATTTTATAACAAACTAGCCTCAGACCCGTGCCGTGCATGCACGGGTTTTTTTTTCCTCTTTTTATTAATTTATATTAAAAGTATTAATGTAATTATTGTTATATTTAAATAAATAATTTATTTATATAATTATATTTAAGTGTTATAATTATGTATAATTATAAATTTAATATTTTTAAAAAATTAATAATGCAAAAAATTTATTTCTAATTATTTTTTATAACTAAGTAATTCAAAATTAATAATATTATTTTATTTTTTTTATGATCAAGTAATATATTATAATAAATAAAAGCAATAATACAAATAATAATAATAATAAATAATAGAATAATGTATACATATTAATATTATTATTTTTATTGTTATTAATGTAAAATAATATTAATAAAAATAGTAATATATTATTAGTTATGTGTAGCAAAATAATATTATTGTATGATTAAAATTTATAATTAAATTTTTGAGTTATTTATTTCATTACACTGAAATGTGTATACACACGTTATTGTTAAAATAAAATGTAGATATGATGTGCATTATATAAATCTCAAAAAAAAATACAAAACTAAGTTTATATTAAAATTTGTTAAAACTAAGTTTATATTAAAATTTGTTAAAAGAATATAGATATAAAAATTTAAACCATGGATTAGTCTATAGAATCATTGAAGTATGAAGTTAAACGTATTTATTTCTAATAAAAAGTAATATAATATATATATATATATATATATATATATATAATATTAATAATAGTAGAATAATAATAATACTACTTGTTCCGACGAAAAATATGTGTTTCTTGTCGAAGATAAAAAATAAGAAGAACTTTCTTAACCTAGCTAAAATTAGGAGTACTAAGACCAAAATTGTTCCCTCCCTCTTCTTTGGGATGAACCTTCGTATTTATAAACAAACAAAATAAAAGTTTACAATGTTCTCCTTTCCCTTGGATTTCGGGAGTGGGTAGATTCTTGTTATAATTGAAAAAGTGGTTCTTGGGCAAAAAGTTAATGTTACAAGGAAACGATTTGCATGGTCTCCTTGAGGGTATAGAGTTTGTGATCAGGCTTGAGGTTGACCCATATCCTTCCTTAAGGTCGATCTACCATTTCCTTGTTCGGCTTCTTATTTGTTGGAGTCGGCCCATAACCTTCCTCAAGGTCAGCCCATCACCCTTTCCTTGTTCGGACTTTGGTTTTGTCAAGTTCTTCAAGCTTGGGCTTATAACCTTCCCTAAAAATCGACCTTTTACCTATCTTAGGGTCGGATCATAATCCTCATACCCATAATCATACATCAACATACCTTATCATATAAATTCTTAATCTCATTTTCATATTCACATATCAGTAATTCCATCTCAATCAATTACAAGTGTGTCAAAATGATGAAAAACATTTATCTAACCACGAGCTTCAAAACAAAGATCACACTAGTCAAAGTGAAGAATTACGTGTCTAGGATTAGCTGTCAAATTTTTAGCTTGATCTGACAGTTAACAAAGCGAGAATCTTTATTTTACCAAGAGGACGCAATACTAAAAACTGGGTAACACCAAAAAGTGGCACCCAACGATGATAGGACGGCGCCCGGTGCTACACATGCAGTGGCTTCTATTTTGGTACTCCAAAATTGGCACCTAGCGCCCATCAGTGCCACTTAATGTCATGACAAATCATAGAAACTCCTCCTTGAGCTTGATTTGTGAAATCTGGCATTCCTTGAGTCAATCCTTAGTTCAAAACATCTTTATGATGACAAATTTCATGATTTTTGGCTCAGCAAATGTCAGATTACTCAAATTGAAGCCTTACAGAGAGAATTTATTTAGCTCATTTAGAGTCACATACACAATTCAGCATATAATTATAAATCTAGCCAAACATAATACATCTAGTCATACTCACACCACATCAGATCCATCAATACAAACAAAGTACTAAAAATCACAACTACTAATAAAACACGATATTTAAGCAAGCTTCCCTCACCTAACAAAGATGCTCTCACGACCTCAAACAACTTCAAGAACACCAAAATACATATAACTCCATAGGATGTTCTATCTATACCTAAGAACAATACTAGAACAATCAAGACATATCGTTATGATCACTAAATAGCACACACTCATAAGGAGGGTTAAAACCTCATGCAATCAAAGGAGAGTCACATGCAAGCCTGTACAAATAAAACCCACTGAAAAATAAGCAAAAGTTCAACTTGCACGGTTGGAGAAACTGATCGGACAAGAAGGAAGAGTTCGTCAAAAGGAGCACCATAGCAGGTCTTTGTTATTCAAACAGACAAGCAAAGAAGAAGAATCCAAGAGAAGTCAGAGAACTCTAAAAAAGTGATTTCTAAAGATGTTATATGTTTTAAAATTATGAAATTCATTTATAATAAAGTTATTTATACTAAAATATTTTAATATTAAAATAATTGAATCTCATTATTTTTAAATTACTATCACTTCAAAAGATACCACTTTTTAGGATTTTACAAATACTTATTTTTCAATTTTAGTCTTTAAAAATAATTATTTCTTCAAATTAAAATAATTATCTTACTAATTTTTTTAAAATTTGATTATTTTTAAATTAAATAATTCTAAAAAAATTGTTCATAAAATATCCATATATTTGTACTATTAATGAATGTGAAAAGTGATAACATTGAAAAAAAAACAAATTTTATTTTACAATTTATTATTGACAAATAAACTATGTTTGATTATATGCATTAATTAATTCCTAAAAGTGCACACAAAATTAGAAGGTTGAAATTATTGCAACGACACCACTAAAGCAAGAAAAAAATATATTGCTTATTTTTTTAAATGATAAATAATGTTATCCCTAGTTTGATTTTAAGCTTTCTTTAAGGAAAACCTGAAGTCCTTGTTTGGTTCTTTTATTAATCTTCCACTTACTAAATAGAATAATCTTAAATTTTATTTTCATTTAATATTCTATAAAATATTTTAAAAAATTAATAAGAAAAATACATAAGATATAAAATACTATTTTATGTACCAATACCCTCAATAGTGGTTAAAGTTTTCCTATCACATAAATTTAATTTAGATTTTGATAGCCACTTTTTAATATAGTTGGCGAATTATTATTATGTTAGGGAACAGAAAGAAAACTAAAAACACGCACATGATCACTTTCTTCTTTCTTCTTCTCTGTCTTTTCTTTGAACAGAAACATCAAAAGAAAAAGAAACAGTGAAAGTGAAAGAAAAAGAAGAAGAAGAAGAAAAAAAAGAAAGCGAGTGGTTACGATTTTCTCTAATGTAATGCATCATAAGAAATCCGAACTTCAGATCGGAAAAGAAAGCACCGGCGTCTCTTCCGATTTCAACCCTCTCCGCCACCACCACAACCACCGCCACCACCACCACCACCCTATCACGAACCTAACTCCCAACCTCAACCTCCAAACCCAAACCTCAACAGTCCCCTACAAAAGATCATCCCTCTGCAAATCCCCAACCCTCAACAGATTTCCAAAGCCGTGCCGCGCCACCGCTCCCTCCGCCACCACCGCCACCTGGGTATCCTCCGTCGTCTCTCTCCGCCGCCGTCTACGCCTCTTCCTCTTCCTCTCCCTACCATTCTTCTACTTCCTCGTCTCCCACCCTACAAACTCCTTCATCCTTGATTTCTTCGCCGCGTTCTTCTTCTCCGCCGCGCTCTTCTTCTCGCTCAGCCTCGCCCTGCCGCGAATCCCCTCCGTCCGCTTCTTCCTCAAGCCCGAGGCCCGGCCCGCGCTGAAGCTACCCGTGTTCTGGGCCCGCCCGGCAAAGCCCGAGTTTCGATTCTGCGTGGTTGCGTACCCGAACGGCGACGTTTACGAGGGGGAGTTCAGGGGAGGGAAGTGTTGTGGGAGTGGGGTTTACTACTACAGCATGAGTGGGAGGTATGAGGGGGATTGGGTGGAGGGGAAGTACGATGGGTTTGGGGTGGAGACGTGGGCGAGGGGGAGTAGGTACCGGGGGCAGTACCGCCAGGGTCTCCGGCACGGGTTCGGGGTGTACCGGTTTTACACCGGCGATGTTTATGCTGGGGAGTGGGCCAGTGGGCAGAGTCATGGCTGTGGAGTGCACACGTGTGAGGATGGCAGCAGGTACGTGGGGGAGTTCAAGTGGGGCGTTAAGCATGGCCTTGGACACTATCATTTTAGGTAATGGAAATGGTTGAAGTGTGATTTATGGTTTATAATTGGGTGTTTGTATTCTGAAAGTTCGAGGTAGTAAAATTGGGTACGAGGTTGGTTTAATTTATGATCACTTCTGGACTCGGAATCAATATTTCATCTTGGAACTGAGTGCGTGATGTTTTACTTGAGATCGCGTTAACTGGTGTTTTGATGTGCCTGTGTGGATTGGGTAGTGTGAATCAGGATACGTGTGTGATTTAATGGTTTGTTTGTGGGAGTTGACTGATGTGTGTTTCTGACTGGAGTTTGTTTGGTTTTGTGCTTTGTCTTTGGTTCCTTAGGTTTGTGGATTATGGGAATTTCTTACGACAATGTTTTGGTGGCCGTGTGTATGTTTGGTTTCTTTGTTGTTTAGCTGATGGTGTTTGGGTTTTGACCAATGGGAATGGTGTTATGCTTGCGTTTGTTGGATGTAAACTTATCCCATGCTTGTTTTGTTTTGATTTTATTTGCTGTATGTGTGAAGCTTTTGTGAGTCACTTTGGCTGGAAGTGCGTGTGTGAATGTTTTTATGAGATGCTTTTGTCAAGGTGTTGGTGCTAGATTTGGTTTTTTGATATGACAAACTCTTCCTTCTGGAATGACGTTTAATACTCTAACTGTCCATGTGTGCGTTGAAATTGCTTTATTGTTGACTTGTTTAGCGATTGATGTTCTGTGCTTGACAATTGAGAATAATGTGATGGCAGCTTTTATTGATTGTGTACTAATTGAATACCTCTTTTGTGTGTATGTCTAAAGCGTTTGAGTTACTTTGGCAAGATGTTGGCCTTGATTTAGTAATGTACTTTGTCATCTGTTTTGTAGGCTTGCCGCAATTTCTTCAGACTGTAACTTTTTGCTGCTTTCGTGGGTTGTCTTAGGTTTTATTTTATAAAAAATGAAAGTAGGATTACCATTAACATACTTTTACAGTTGAAAGCATTTGCATAGAGGATAAAGATATAAAATTTGCTTCTCTTTTTTGTAAAATATGTCCTAGGCATCTGAAATTTACTTGGCTCGGGTCTTGTGTTGGTTGTGTACCTATTTGTAGCAATTATGGAGCGTAATATGTCATGCAGTTATTGCAAAGCAATTGCTTTGAGGTCTTTTAGGATGTTAAACATTATTTGTATGTGTTCATGTTCTTAGGACTTATCTTTGTTATTGCTACTTTCAGTTTACAAGAGAAAGAGGTACTGCTCCCAAAGATAGAATCAGTTTCAAAGGTGCTTTATACCTTTATACCTCTAAAACTTTAAAACAATAGGGTGTTCCATTATAATTACGTGGCAAATGTTTTGAAGGACACAGTCTCATCTCAAGTTCCTTTGCAAGAAGCTAATTCCACAACATGGCTTTGTGATCTTCATGTCACATAGCAATAATTCCAACCATTTGAATGCCGTGTAGTTTAACTTTGCAAGCTTCTACAAGTGTGGTGTCTTTTCTTCTTCTCTCCCTCTCCCTATTTATTCCACTGAAGGAAAACAGTCTGTAAAAAACAAAAAAGATTATTTGTTCTCTGATCAGTGCACTTTGTAGACACTGTGTTGAGCATCTACAATCTACGTTGCTACCTTTTTGTCTTTAATTTTAAAATGGACTGTGCTTTCAAGTATCAGTGACTAGGATCTTGGGCATGTAGTTAACGAAATTTGGTGCTTCATCATGGATGCTTGAAAGCATTCTTCTGATTTTTCCTTGAATATGTGTTCCTCTCATTTAAGTATCATTGGTGTTATTGAATTGAATTTGACAGGACTTTATTCTGTTTCTTTTTCATTGCTTACCTAACTAATTATTTCTGTTATCAGAAATGGGGATACATATGCTGGTGAGTACTTTGCGGATAAGATGCAGGGATATGGGGTATATTGTTTTGCAAATGGCCATTGTTATGAAGGATCCTGGCATGAAGGCAAAAGGCAAGGTATTGGAATGTATGCATTTAGAAATGGAGAAACCCAGTCTGGTCACTGGCAAAATGGAGTCATTGATATTCCCAGCTCACAGAGTGCCACCTATCCTGTTTCTCCAGTTGCTGTCAATCATTCCAGAGTACTAAATGCAGTGCAGGTACACTCTACATTTGTCACTTAGTTTACCTTCATTTATTGTTTAATGTTCTTTCCGGTTTATCATTAAAGAAAAAAGACTTTGGCCTAGGATGATATGGATGATTACATTTCGTCATTGATGCTTTGCTATTTTATTACAATGGCAAATGATGTATCGGTCTTCTATGAGTACATTGCATTATCATCTTTTGAGAGATGCTTAAACTGCCTTCCCTTCTCTTGAACATCTTAATAACTTTCAATATAAAAAACCTCTTAAAACAATTGTGAACAATTACAAATGCACCTCCCAATAATATTTTACCTTTTTCTAAGCTTTGCTTATCACTAGCAATTAGCTTTGAAAATCTATCATCAATTTTAGTATTTTAGAAGGTTGAATGGTGTTTTATATAGCGGTATTATTAGTTTTGAAATTTCATCTAAATTTCTTTTTTCATTTTTTAAGGTCGTGAAATTGATAGTATCAATCATGTCAAGAATCACAGTGAAAGAAAAAACTCGAAAATGTTCTTTTACATTAAAACTCTAAATTGAACATTTTTTATATGTATCAAATTAGCTCATTTAAATAGAAGGAAAGAAAAGACAAAATTGACTGCAAACTGTTAGTTTGCACCATGAGCCTTCATTATTAATAATGTGTTTGTTTGAACAAACAGGAAGCAAGAACAGCAGCTAAGAAGGCCTATGATGTGGCCAAGGTAGATGAAAGGGTTAATAGAGCAGTAGCAGCAGCTAACAGAGCAGCCAATGCAGCTAGAGTAGCTTCTGTCAAGGCTGTGCAAAATCAAATGCATCATAATGTTAACAGCAAGAGCATTCCAATCACCATTGTGTGAGGCTATCACCTGAAACTTTTGTTACAATAGAAATGCACGAGATTGTTGGAAGATGTCGATATTTTTAACTGAGCCATTGACACCACCTTCGTCACCACAGGCTGAGAGCAAGCAAATTTATTATCCTCTGCCATAAGTCTTGTATAGGGGAAGAAATGGTGATGGCTTCCACTTGGTAAAAAACTACATATTTTTTTCCCTTTGCCTACATTTTGTAAATTTATGTAGATGTAAATGCTGGTGTGCGGGTGAAACCTCAACCCAGCTACCGTTGTAAGATCACTCGGTAAATAAGGAGAGAAATATCTTGATATCTTTGCTTTATCTTTGAAATGTGATATTTTTTTGTTACCTTTTAAACTAGAGTTCTCGATTGGTTAGATGAGGCATTGTCTTTTTGTAATTTTAAACGGTAAACCTTAGTGTTTAGAACTATATTTTGTATCAATAATTCTGCTTGGTGTAAAGGTTGAAAGCATGATTGGCTTAAGAGTTTTGGGTGTGATGTTTTTTTCTTTTTCTACTCTGATGTCTGCACATTTAATGTTAACTGAAAACAATTCTTTATTGATTGGGTTGCAACTTTATTCAGTGGGACTGGGAAACCATGTGAGAAAAGCTGACTAGTAACAACAACTCTGAGGTGATTAGAGCTGTAAAATTGATTTCTGTACTTTCCAGTGCCTAGTGTCCATTTGGTTTGGGGTTAGTAGATAGATAGATTGATATGGAAAAGATTGAGAAAGAAATTCTACTAGATCGAGTTATATTTCAGTCATTGTAAAGTATTAGAATTGATTTTCTATCAGTAGAAAAAAAGGGCTTGAAAAGAGATTTTTATATCAGGCCTTAGCAATAGTGAGTTGCTTTTACCAAACCGTATGAAAAACATGGATTAAAAAGTGTATGGTAATAATTTTTGGGTCAAGAATAAAACCATTTTTTGCTTAGGCCTTGTATGAGGAATTGATATTATAGTTCTGGAGTGATGTATTTTATATTTATTACATTTTTCCCTCTTTCCTTTTAAGGTATCAGATAGACTTGTATATCAATCTTCATTGCTGTTGGTGATAATTGAATAGGGGGCAATGTGTCTGGGACATCATCATCATCATCATCATCATCTCTTCTCTTGTCACCCTCACGCCATCTCATCATGCCCTTCATACCATCAACTCCCCATCCACGTATATTGCCTATTTTAAGTTTTTAGCTTCGTCTTAACTTTACAATTACATCACTTTTGTCTATATCTGTTTGAATTTTGTAAAAGCTATTTTGAATAAAATTGTGTCTAGATTATGAACGTCAGAAAGATAAGTTTTTAAACTTTAAAGTGGTATGTCATTTGTACCTGTGATCTTAATCAATATAGCCAGTAATTCCATTAGAAAATAATATTACATGAACTTTGTGTTATCTCTTATTACTTTAAATTAAATGTTGTGTGTATGAACAATTAGCATTGTGGTTATATGATTATTACCTAATTGATTTGGATTCATCACATCTCATAGTATAACTTCATGTTGTCCAAATCAAGTCATTTAGGTCACTGTCTAGACAGGCAAATTTACATAATTTAAATTAAATGGTGTATGAACAATTAGCATTAATTTTTTTTTTTTTGTTTTTAATCATGAATTGTCATCGATACATTTTAATTATTATCGATTTTTTTTAAATTTTGTAAATTGAGGATATTGTAACAATGTTACGAAATTTATGGTAGTTACTTGTTAAACGTAAGAACGTTTGTGGTAGGTTCTATTGTCAACTAAGTTTAGTAAAAATACTAGATAGCAATGTCAGCAATAAATGTAAGAAAAAATTTTATTGGAAAAGAATTTTTTGCATTAATTTTATTTTTTTATCATTTTTCTGAAAGGAGTTATGAAAAAAATTAGTTTCATACATAAAAGAATATTATATTTTCTCAAAGTTAAAAATATTATAAAGAGAGTAAAGTGTAGAAAATAGGGGGAAGAAGTTAATAAATAAACATAACTTACTTAAAAAGTTATGATAACGCATACACTTGAGAATGAATGTGAAGGAAAACAAAGCTCGTACATACTAGCGGACACATAACATAAGCTATTTTTACTGTTTTTTATCAGCGATTTTATTTATTATATGAAAGATAACTAAATATATTTATTAAACATCGTGACACAAACAACGAAAAATGAACCATTTCGTAAAGCTATCAATTCAGTCTTTGATTAATTCTAAATGTTGATCTGATTCTTGTATAAAAAACTACATCTTTTTCATTATTGAGATAAACATTTAAAGATTTCAAGAGCTACATTGACAAAACATAACAATTAAGATACAAAATGTTCTTTTCCTTAAGAAAAACAAGAAATAATACCCCATTAGTTTCAATCATACAACCATATTTAAAGTGGTGTATAAACTAAATTTGATTTTATGTTTTCAGAAATAATTAATAGTATGATAAGAGTTAGCCATATAAAATGTGATGATTTCTTTTATTTAGAGTTAGACCAAAATAACTAAAGACAAATATATCCAATGACACAATAAAACCACATAATTTTACCATCCAATGACACAATACTATAAAACTAAATAGCATTCTTGAATGATGAAGTGCACGTTACTGATATTCTGAACAAAGACAGTCAAAATTGTACTCTGGTTCAACTACTAAAACAAAGTATGACAATTTAAAATAAGCAGAGCAAAAATTATGCATTGAAAACAAAATGAAAGGTTCAAACTGCGTCTAATTCTCGGTCTGCTCCCTCAGCCTTCGAATGGTGCTTCGGACAGTCACGGCACTGGCAGTACTGTCAAGAAAAAGAAGCACAAACAAAACATATCTTTAACTACCATACAAGAAATTATCACAAGTAGAAGACAGTAGAAGAAGATACTTACTTCAATGTGTAAGCACCTCCAGCCTTCACTTTTCCACAGTCTTTGCATCCCCAAATGCCCACAGCCTTCCTCTTAACAGCGTACTGAAAAACAAAACATACCATCAAATACTGATGTTAAGCCATAGTCAAAGAATATTGATTATCATGTCCAGAGTTCTATATATGGCATATGACAGAAGGCGAAATTTTGCTATATAGACAAGTGAATTGCAACGGGAAGCACATATCTTTGCAGGACTCTTATCACAAATTGCAACTGGCATGTACAAAAATCTTCTCAATGGCACCGATCCAATACTATAATGATAGATTACACTACCCGGGAATCAAAAAAAGTTTAATACCAACAGGTTTAGCTCCTAAAAATTAGGGAGATGGGCTTGGATTATATGAAAAAACATTACAATCAAGTTCAAATTTGTGTACTCATTTAAGATGTATAATTTTTTCAAACTAGTAAACTTAATGAATATATTGTATATAAAATGACATTATACATTGCAAAATATACAACTATTAGAATGTTATGCTTCTTTAATTCGACAATCTAACTGTACATAGCGTTACAATGTAACATGTTCAACGGGGCTTATCGTGTACATTTTATCTTGGTCATATTTGGAATCAAATTCCAAGTAATGGAAATGTCAAAATTTTGGGTTAGTTCGATCAAAAAAATAATATAATTATTCAAACAACCCCAATCAATGGAAAACACTAAAAGTAAATAATTAAAAGGATGATTAAAGAACGAACCTTTCCACAGAACTCACAGAAGAATTTACTGTGCTGACTAACTTCCATCTTCTTAATTTGCTTCCTTAAACTAGCACCATATCGGGTGCCTGAAATTTGACAACATAACCATAAATCATCACCTCACTTTGATATATACATACTTCTCCTAAAACGAACTTGTCTTTAACCAAAAAAACGTATCAAAAACCCTTGATTTACTCCTAACCCAGTATCATTCAAATTTCACTTTATGATAACTTCTTCGTTACAAAATAAACCTTAAACCCTAAATCAAACACTGAAAACAATCAGCAACAATCGAAACCGAACACGTACCGTATTTTCCAACAATACCGGCCTTCTTGGTTCGCTTGGTCTGTTCCCATGAACAAAAACACAAATCACGTTAAAATCTGGGATCAGAACAAAGCTTAAGGTTTCAAAATCGCAATACCAAATACCAAATACCAGAAAGAGAAATAAAGTACCATTTTCGGAAGCTGTGGAAAGATAAGAGTGAAGAAGTTGCAGAGTTGAGGTGAGTGGCGATTCTGCAAAACTAGGGTTTGAGGTGAATAAGAACACTTTTAGGGATGCGGTAATGGGCCTATGCGAATTCGACCCATATTTTAAGCCCAGTCCAGTTCTTCACTAAACTGCAACCACCAAAAATTAAAATTTAGTTTGCCTTTCAAATAAATAAATGAGATCCTTCGAAATTATAATTATATCAAAAATCAAATAAGTATTTTTAATGTATAAAATATACTGAGATTAAAAAATTACAATGAATAAATGTCTTCAGTTTTATAAATTATATTTTTCCTTTATATTAAATAATTTAAATGCTTATATAAGACCATTTATAATGAAAATGGGTAACTTATATTAAAGAAATATTGAAATTAAATTCCAAATTCGATATAAAAAATTATAATTCAAAAATTTTCGACAACTAATTACATCAAGTATATAAAGAAATTATAACTTTACATTATTGGAAGTTCTTTTTGCGAATTATAAGTGTATAAAATATGAGTAAAATATGGAAAAAAATAATGGGAAAAAAAGTAGGAGACATAAAGTCTTGAGTTGTATTATGAATACTGTGAAAAACACATAAATTTTTCCATAAAGGTCTTCATATTTTTTATTAAAAATATAAATTTAATGACAATAAAAAATTGTAAAAAAAATGTGAAATTAATTGGTTAGTTTTTAGTTGAGTGTTTGTGTAGTTATTTTTATCTAGATATTGTAAAATTATTATAAAAAAAAAAAAGTCTCACCTCTTATTTTGTGATTTTCTTTGCCAGTTTTATGGTTTTCAAAATTTCAAATAAAGAAAATTAACTCTTAGCATTTATTAAAAACTATAAAATCAATAGAGCAAAAAGCTGTACAAAGCATAAGTTCTGCCATTTTTTTTTCATATTCAATAAATTTCAACTAACGAGAAAGAATAAGTTGAAAATAGTGTGTTTCTAATACTTCATCTACATTAGTTTCAAACTTACTAAAAAAACGAACAATTTTAATTCATGTTAAAGATTTTTAACTGAAGAAAATTTAGAAAATATACTCGAACGCATCCATGTGTCAAAAAATGTAAAATATTAAATTTAATTAATATTAAGGATTAAATTTGAGAATAAAATTAATAAATTAGTAGTTTGTTGTTTGTAATTTAAAACATACTATTATTTTTTATCACTATATTAAACAAAAAAAAATATTAATAATAAATTTATAATTCTAAAAAATACATATGAAGAAATTTTGAATTGATATTTTGACTATTTTTTCAAAAAATATTTTGATAGGAATTTAAAAGTGTATATAACTAATTTTACCAAATAAATTTGAAATTTAATTACTTCTTATAATCTATAACAATATATAAAAGAAATTCTCTTTTTGTGTCTACATTTTAAAATACCAATTTTATTCTTTAAAATATAGTTATTTATTAAATTTTTGAAGATTGAGTGTTATTTGTACAAACGTTTCTATATAATCGTCTATCTCTGTTTTTCTCTTTTTCTCTATTTATCAACCGTTATTCTCTCATATTTTCTGATATATTTCACTTTAATTTTATTTTATATATTAAATTAATAACATTACATTATCATTATCTACTAATATAATATCACGTATATTCAAAAAATGCTAGTAAAAAATAAAGTGGATATACTATTTTCATATAATTTTTTCTTCTAATTAAAAAGTAATTGAAAAGTGTTATTCCTTTATAAATAAAAAATTATTTATTTATTTAGTTAATAAAATTAACAATTGAATAATTTTTCTAAATAACTAAATAAACTATCTCTTTAAAAATATAAAAAATTTAATATTATTTTTACAATTATTTTTATTTTATTATTTTTATATGTTAATTAATTACTTATAAAAATAATAAAATTATATATTTAAATGTAACAAAAGTATGAACTTACATTGACTTCTACTCTCAAATTGGACTTTTTATTTAAGGTCATTTCGTATTAGTTAACAATTAACAATAATACGGTATATTTATTTTCTCTTGCATGAAAAATGGCATATACATAAATTTATTGAATTTAATATTTTCTAATAATATTAGTAATAATATTAGTGTAAACACGTGTGCTAAGTAGCACTTGTATATACGATTTTTTAATAATAAATGAAAAAAAAATATTGTTAGAATAAAAATATGTAAACATAACTCATATTCTTTAAAAAGTAAATAATTAAATATATTATGAAGGGTAAATTAAGAATAAGTAATTGTATTTATATATAATTACACTACATTTGTTTATGTTCGTATATTGATGCAGATTTAATTAGGATGCGGACTTACATGATTTTAAGAGTAGGGATGTCAAAAAAATCCATATCCACGGTCCGCGGATAAAACCCGTAATGGATAGGAAACGGATATTAAAAATGGATACCTGCTACCCCTGAGTACAAGTATTTTTGATACCCGCATGTTAACGGGGCGGGTACGGGTATTATAGTATCCGTACCCGTGGATACCCATACCCGCTAAACTTTAATTCAGAAAAATACTCTTATATATATATATATATATATATATATATATATATATATATATATATATATATATA
>Ga0099822_1003019_pt1 | contig 21383 bp, 14 predicted proteins | sample CowpeawhiteBW_FD_76839 | JGI IMG/M metagenome (GOLD analysis project Ga0099822, IMG submission 76839) | Root nodule microbial communities of legume samples collected from California USA - Cow pea white BW | ecosystem: Host-associated > Plants > Roots > Nodule | place: USA: California | collected...
AATATAATTATATATATATATATATATATATATATATATATATATATATATATATATATATATATATATATATATATATATATATATATATATATATTCATTCATGCAATCTCCAAAGTCGACATCTTCCATTAGAATTGTAGGAGGCATTCTCAGTTCATGAAGACGTATTTAATTTTGCTGGTAAAGAAAACGTATTTAATTAGAATATTAAGATAGTATGAAAATTCATGTACAGTTATTCAATCGGAAATTGTTATATACAGATGAACCGTTACTTTTCCAATGATATGTTTTTTTTTAGACAATTTGTATGATCTTGAGCTTCTTCTTTTTTTTTCATACTCACATGCGCCTGATTTTCTTCTTTTTCTTTCTCTAAGTTTTTACTCTGTTTTTTCTCAAATTTATTTATTCGAAACTCGTCTCTTTGAGATTTAGATAGCACTTTATAATAACTAGAAAACTAAGGCTTGTTCCTAGTTGAATATTTTTTCAATCAAAGCTTCTAAGATTTAGATAGGGACAGCTACTTTGGATAATCTTAGGAAATGAATTTGAAATATACTATATTTTACCATGAAGACTTTAGTAAAATAAAATTGTGTTGCATTTAGGTTGGAATTTCTTCGGTTATAAGTAAGTTTTAAGCTCGATAGTGGAGCATGAAAATCTTTGGTTACATGCATTATAAGAAATTTATAATTTTTAACAAAATTTTACTAAGAAAAAATATTCGTTAATAAAATAAATTTTGTTGACAAATATTTTCATCAAGAATGGACATGTTGGTAAATTAGAAATTTTATTACTGACAAATATTTTTGTCTATGATGAATTCGTCAAAAAAATGTTTTTGACATAATAAAATCGTGACTAAAATGAATTTTACTGATGGATATTTGCGTTAGTAATGAATCCATTAGTAAATTAAAATTTTTATTACCGATAGATATTTACTACCTATAAACATTTTACAAATAAATTTTTGACCATCACTTTTTCATCTAAAATTTTGTTATATTGAGGAAATTTTGCTATTACTGACGAGTTTTGCCCATGGGTGATTCATTTTTTTCTTGTAGTGATGCTTGTCTAGTGTTCTTTAGCTACATGTAGAGTATGATTATCTTTTATCACAAGAGTCTGGCTTTCTTTAGCTACAAGTAGACTTTCAAGTTTTTGCCTACATTTGTGTTGTCTAGTCATTTTTATTGCATTTTCTTATGTTCTTGATAGTGATTTTGTGTATTTGTGGTTGTAAATAAGTTCTTATTGCATTTCTAGGTTAATTTTAGCATTTGAAAGTTGTCCATATCATTTACATTGCATATTCATCATTCGCATTTCATTGTGACATTTCATAAAAAACCTTGTATATATTAGTTTTCTCATAGGCATTTTTACAAACACTTTCGTGTTTTACGTTTCTGTGTCATTTTACTTCATTCTATCACTTAGATAGTTTTGATTTTTATTTTATATTTCCCCCAATAAAATTAGTTTACACAATTATATACACTCATATTATTGCATCTCTTTGAATTTGATACATTTGTTAACCTCCCTTACTACACTAGGGGGAAAACTAAGTTTTTGCATGAACTATTACAACTAAATTATTTTCATCAATTATACACTAGGGCGATTATTTGAGCTTCAACTAAAATCGATGATAAAAATCAATTTTTAAGTCTTGATAGACATTAAAAAGTCTAGTCATATGAGCTTCATCAAGCAGTCAAATCATATGAACTTCATTAGAAGATCTTGTCAAATGAATCTCACCCTAAAATCTAATCTATTAATTTTACTAGACAGACTGATGGATCATCTATGTGTTGAGTTTTGATGATAAATGACTTATATGTTTGAATTCATACATGCTTTTTGAATGATAACATGTTTATTGTGTAGCTGAGAAAATATTAAAGTCACATGGCATCTAGCTAAACGAGTCTCGCCAGATGGTCTAGTTTGTTGTATTTTTATCAATAGTTTACTGAACTTTTGGACGTGTCAATAACTTATTTGTCAAGCATAAGGGAATGTTAAGAAGAAATAAGTTCATTTTTAGCAGAGGAAGGGAAAAGGAGAGGATAATTAGTATAGGAAGAAAAAACTTGTGGGTTGAGTAGTCATGGAAATGTGTGCAAGTGTAGTAGGATCAATAATGTTTATAGTGAAAAAGGGAAAATATTGCGTATAAAAAGAAACATTTTTAGAGACTTTTGTAGTTCATGTATGAAGATTGTATACAATGTAACCTATTTGTGACACTTGATCCCCAACAACACACAAGTAAAACTCTAGGATCCAACTTCTTCCTATGAATACTAGGTGTGCTAGTGTAATAAAGGCACCTAAACACCCAAAGGACAGTAACATTATATAACTTTTAACAAAGTTTTTGATATGGTGACATATTTTGGCAATGTTGGGAAGGTTAGATAAATAAGATAGAACCATAAATAAAGCATAAAACCAAAAAAAATTGGGAAGGTTAGACTGAAATAGGAGAGCTCAAGTCATGTTGAGTAAATGTTGATGCCTACTTTAGCCAATGGCATTCTACATATGGGTTTCAACATGTGGTTTGATGTATGATACCAGTAAATTGAAAGAAATGCACATGATAAATTCTACACCATTATGTAATAGAATATTGTTGACTTTGTATCAAATTGTCTTTCAACATAATTAACAAAACCTTTAAAAGAGATTGTGTTTCAACTTTATAAGAGAATATTTATGATCATGTATAAATGTATTCAAGCAAGGACCTCTAATATCAACATATATTAAGATAAAGGAAGAAAGAGATTGAGAATCACTATTAGGAAACATTAGTTTCTTTTGTTTAGCCTTGTGACAAGCATCACAAACAATATCTCTAACAAAATTTAAAATGGGATAATGTTGTTTCATGGCTAACATTCTTTCATTGGATAAATGTCCTAATCTGCAATGTCAAATATCAATGAGCACTTTATTACAAGAATAAACATAATCGAAGATATTCAATATAGCAAGAGATGTATTATTAGGAAGGGTAGAGGTTGGCTTGAATTTGTACATACCAACTTCAACATTAACTATATCAAGTGTCCTTTTGGTAGAGATGTCAAGCAGGCATGAACAACAATGCATGGAATTAATTAATTTAGAAATAGAGATAAAGTTGAATTTGAAATTTGGTAGATATAACACATTAGTCAAAACTAGAAACTCTAAAAGGTGTATATACAAGAATATTGAGCGCTTAATGTTTTTCATTGGAGAGTCTAACAAGGGAGGTCAATAATGATAGTTGAAATTTGTCTATAATCATTATATAAGTCAAGAGAAGATGTAACATGGTCAATAACCTTCTGTCGAGAAGCCCGGTATTGTGATTAACATCATTGTTTAAGGTACAAACAAGAAATACAATAATTCCTACAACATAATCAATTTTAGAAACAATACCAAGTTAATTAATATGAGCACAAAGGAAGAAGATCTTTCAATAAGAAGAAGAGAAACAAGAGAGATTGATATGGATGTACGTAATATGGATTTGTGAGGATTGAGTGACTCACCTAGCTTTGAAGAATTAGTCAAAGCCAAGGAAGAATGGAAAAATATTAGTAGGGGAAGACAATAAGAGTGCACGCGAGAGTCTTCAATTGAAGAACTATTATAACATATAAAATCCATGGCATATATCATACTCAAATACTAGAAGAGAAACAAAAAAAAAAAAAAATTGTTTCAAAATATTATTTTTTACTCTCATATTCATATTGTAGCATTGGTTATACGTTATATATAGGAATCAATTATAGTATACTAACATTTTTTTTATATTAATATTAGCAATAAAGATAAGAATAATATCAACTAAAAATAAGATTAATACTAATTAAAGACGAGACTAATACTAACTAATTCATAATAAAAATTATTTTAATTAAAATAAGACTTAATTAAGACTAATATTAACTGATTTATAATAAATATTATTTTAAATAACAATAAAGATAAGGTTGATATTTATATCAAATTCACATCATTTAAAAATATTTGTCTGATTTGGACCCTTTTTTTTATATTTTAAATAATTGTTATCCGTAAAAAGTAAAGTGATACTATAGTATTAAATAGTTTTGATTTGCTGAAAATTTTATAAACACTGTCCACTTTTATATATTTAAACATGAATTCCAACTGCGTCAGATAGTGTATCCAAATTCTTAGGCAGATTATTATTTATAGAGGTTAAACCTCAAATCCCAATAGTTTTTTCTATAATAATATGAAGACTAACATGAAATTTGCCAAATCTTATCTACCTTATGAACCGACCAAGATCTTGCAATTTATTAATTTTTTCTTTCAATCTTTTTAGTCAAAAAGTTAAATTCTTGATGCGTCTGTTACAAATGTTCCCCATAAAACTATTAGGATTAATGAGTTTAATGGTTCATGGAAAATCATAGATAGATATCGTTGAAGACGTTGCCATGATAGCACCATCTTTTTGTTGTTCCGTGAGTCAGAAGACACCAATGTTTAAATAAGTGGTCAGTGATTAATAATGCATTTAAAAAATTGTTTTAAAATCACATTAATGTTTAAAGAAAGTGTTTATTTAACTGAAGAACTTGGATGAGGATCCTGCAACTTCCCTAAATTGAAGCCTATCATCATTCCTCGTCAACAATATATCAAAGTGCATAGAGATATCAAATACTCGCAAATCTAAAATTGCTTTTAAATATTTATTATATGAAAATGTGTGAAGTTGCATTTAAATTAGTATTAACTTTTTATTAGTTACTAGTGGCTCGTTGGACTCATTGGTGTTGCTTCTTCTTCATTTTGGGAGAGGGATAAATTTTGGTAGGGTTTAAGGAGGCACAATCGAAGTTCAAAAAAATAAAAATGAAAAAAAACTTATTTGTTATGTTAAAAATTAATTTTGTTGAATTTTAATTCATTACGGTCATCTATATCATTTTTTTAAAAATTTAATAGCAATAACAATATGGTTTATTTATTCATATTTATAAAATACAGATTACTTCAATTTTCATTTATATATATAAAGTGTTATATAATTTTAAATTAATACAAATTATGTGTATTTAGGTAAACAAAATATCAAATGGGTATGTTTATGTAAACAAAATGCGGAATAATTTTAAATTAATACAAATTGGGTATGTTATCCTTGCAAAATATCAAATAGGTATAATTGTGGAAGATTCATAGTATGGTTTGAAAAGTAATAAGGTAATATAATCATTTTGTAAATTGAAATTAGTATATATTTTTTTTTAAGTAACTTTAAAACAATTGTAAAAGAGATATCTTATATATTTTCTCGTTAACTTTCTTTTTTCGTTACTTTCGATTAAGTGGTGTATTATCACTCAAGCGATATTCAAGCAATGAATCATAATTATATGCATCGTTCAATATCACTTAATGTCAATATGAATGCTCAAGTGATACAATATACAATTTAAGTGATAGAACATAAAATTAAGTGATGACTTAAGGTTTTAGCAAGATAAACTAAGATAAATTTATGTCATTTGTAGTTAATACTACTCAAGTGGTGTTAGGTCACTTAAGCGATGAAGTGATGATGGTGCATAGGATTATGGAATATGTGGGACCGTGCAATTATTTGTCAATGCTTAAGGTGACAATATGGTTTCTCAAGCATCGATAGAATAGTGAGATTAGTGATTTTTGAACTTGTTGGATGATATAACACATTTGTTCAAGCGTTAGAATGAAACTTAAACATCAATTGCTCAAGCGTTTAAGTGGAAGAGAGACCTAATCAATTCTTTTATTTGAGTGATATCACTTAAATGATGTATTGTCACTTAAATGATGTGACATTGTTCAAGAGAGAAAGCCTTTTTCCGTTTCAGAAAATAAATTACTAAAAATTCTCATATTACATGTGAATTTTCTTGCAAATTTGTTAAAAAATTTTATTAGAAAAGACTTTTTTCCTGCAATTTTTTTTAAGAATTTTAATTGGTAGGTAATTCCTTCGTGGGTAATTATTTCCTACAAAATTATAAAATTCGCAAGTATTTTCTACAAAATTTGTTGCGAAAAGTGTTTTATACAAAACATTTTGCAAAAAAATGGCAGCAATTTCCTACAATTTTTTTTCATAACAAAATTTATAAGTATTTCTTACAAAAAAAAATTCAAAACAAAATTGGCATGAAATATGAGTTTTTTTAGTAGTAAAGGTCGTTTGAGCAATGAAGTATTCCTTAGTTTCAAGAAGGTTGCTCAAATAAGATAAACTTAGCAAAACTATATCTCTTTGTAGGCAATGATAATATGAAGGGTGAATATGTAATTTTATATAGAGTTAAATATGTTTCTTAATTCCTCAATTTTGATACAAAATTGGAATTCGTCCGGTTTCAAATTGTGATATAGTATGATCTTCAAATTTAAAAAATGAATTAATATAGTCTTCCTAACCTAAGTCCGTTATTTTTTTATGAGTCAAACACGTTTCAGGATAACGTTTGAGTTGTTTACACTGTTTCGACATATTTCAGCTCAAGTACCAATTAGGAACACCGTTTATCAAACCCAAAAAATTAACATCATTAGGTAAAATGGACTATATTAATTAATTTTTAAAATTTAGAAATTAAAATGTATTAAAGTTCGGGACAAAGACAAATTGCAATCATGTTTAAATTTAAGGATTGAAAAGATATTTAATCCTTTTATATAATGATAATTATAATGTGTTGAGATGAATGTATGGTATATTTATTAATGATGATGATAAATGCATTCATTGGTAGTATATGGAATCTAGATGATATGTTATTTTCCATGAGTGTGTTGCTATTTATGGATGTGTTACCTTTCAGGGTATGTTGTAAGATACCTAAATTCGAATGAGATTTTTGCATTAAGATTTTTTTATAGTAGATGCAAGTAACCATTTTGACATAGAAAATTGAAGTTATTATTTCCGAATATCATTTTCAATGGATTAGGTGTTAATATCTATTGAAGCAGGTTTAATATGAGTCTTCTAAGACGTGTTAAATGTAACAAATTATACCATTTCATTAGGTATAGTTGAAGATTTTTATTTATAATTGTGGATAGAAGTAACCAATTGTAATTTGTTCTAATTACTCTTTAGGTAGTTTTTTTTTTTATTTACATAAACACCACCCATTATGTATATGGATTGGTATGAATGACTAAAATAATTTGTTCACCTTATGTGTGTTGGGATATGGTTCGTATGGTTTGGTTATAGTCATTTGAAATATTGTAGTTCTATATATATTACATTTATCTTACACATAAGATATTTGACACCACTTTTAATCCAAAATCTTAAGACAATGGAATTATGGACCTTTCATCTTATATAGTGTTTAACTTCGTCTTTTCTATCCAATGTGGGACTTTGACTCACACTTGGATTATTGTCACCAATGTGTTTGTTTCTTTTACTTGTTATTATCTTTTTATTATGCAAACATTAATATTGTAACTAGGGATGTCAAAAAAATCCGTACTCGCGGGTATCCGCGGATAAAACTCGCAACGGGTAGAAAATGGATATTGTAAATAGATACCCGCAGGTAATGGGTACGGGTATTTTTAATACCCGCATGTTAACAGGGCGGGTACAAGTATCATAGTATTCGTACTCGTGGATTCCCGTACCCGCTATACTCTAATTTAAATTAAAAAAAACATGATTAAAATATTAACATTGATTTTGAATGAGTTATTTTTATCAATTAGTTCTAAAAAAATTTCATTTTTTTGTAAATTGTCATTCAACACTACTTAAATGGGTTATTTGGACTTTGTTTAAAATTTATGAATGTTATGTATTGTATTTTATTTAAATTTATGATTAAAATATGTTGTTAAATATTTAATTTTATCTCTTTGTAAATATCTGTGGGTACCCGTGGTTATCCGTGAATATTAAAAAATTATGTGGATATTCGCATAATGTATAACCGACAGATATGAATACAGATACGGTACAGATATTTATCCAACAAATAGGTACGTGAGCTACTACCCGTATCGTACTCGTCCTGTTGACATCCCACTGTAACTTGTGGAGACAAGAGGTTAAGAAGTGCATTGACTTCCTAACGTGTGTTGATACGTAATATATGTAAATATAATTTGATAGATTTTAATTCTTTAATTGTTTGTAATACCATATACATTTTGATATGATAGGAAACGTAGTATCTATATTTATAAATATCAACTGTTATATTTAAATTTAATGGAAACGTTTTAATTAGTGTTTTCATTCATTTTATTAAAAAATTTACTCTTCTTACATCATCACCTCTTTCGTGTGTAAATCTTTTATGTATATTGAAACTTTAACATAAAAAGTTAAGTATCATTCGTAATGTTTAAAAGCAACAAATAGTTCCTTCAAAAAGCAATTAATTATAAGACATTTTAAACAAGTATAGAAAGTAAAGTAATTTTTAACCATACTTGCATTGTTTAAATTGAAAATAATGCATGAGTATTAATCACCTAACATTATAAGAGAACAAGTTTAAATTTATACATGACTTGATATCATCGATAATGAAATATGTGAAAAGTAAACATATATTTGTTTGATATTTTGATAAATTTTAGTCAACCTGATATATACAATTATATTTTTTTTTTTACAGTAAATGATTAGTCACCGGAATTTCATCCCGTTGTAATACTAGCTTATGAAATTAAAATAATTCAAATAAGTTCACGAGATATTTTGTTCTCTATTTTATTCTCTTAAATGATTTTTTATTTTTTTTAAGCATATACAATTATCATTTTAGAGATTAAAATAGAACAGAAATAATAATTTTACAATATAAATAACAACTTAATATTTTTAAAATATTTAATTTTTATTTATTTCAGAACTAGATGTAATTTCAGAACTTAATATATTTTTATTAAATATGTTTTTAGTTTCTGAATTTTTACGTAAAAGTTGTAATTCATTTCTATCCGAAATTTTGATATATTTTGGTCTCCAAATTTTAGAAATAAATGGATATAATCATTTTAACTCAATTACGTTAAATTTTTTTGTATTAAATACGTTTCATGTTATTGTTTATATCATTTAATACGTTTCTGCTTCAGTCTTAGCTAGGTTTGAGACCTCAATTCTTTTTTCTTAGAAAACAAAAAAGTTCTTTTAAAACCTGGGGAGGTTGGTGAAAACAACAATTTTAAGAGAGGAAGAATCTTGAGTTAGTGATGAGGGTGCACACTCATGACTAAATCTAAGATTATTTTTTTCTCTTAAATCTAAATGTTTTAACTTGTGAGTGATTTCATGATAGTCATATGTTTGATCTTAGGCAACATGTTTTGAATAGTTATTATTTAAGGTGTGTAACTTAGTAATGGATACATGTTTGGACTTGGTGGAAGTAATTCGATTGTTAAAGTTTTAGTGTTGGAAATTGTGTTTTAAGTTTATAGTTCAATGTTATAAATGATTTTTGGTGAAGTATGGTGGAAATTATGTTTTAAGTTCATTCAATGTTACAAATGATTTTGGTGAAGTATGGTTTGTGTGGTAGGTGTTTTAATTGATGAGTGACCAAAATTCTAAGTGATTTAAGGTGTTAACCTTTAAAAGATATAACATAATTTGTGGGATGAATTGACTCTATGACAATTGCATTCTTATATATAATGATGAATATAAGACAATACCTTTAGATCAGAAGGGTATAAAATAACTTTTTGCTCGAGTGTAGGGTGAGTTACATGTTTTAATAGGTTGTTTCAAGATATTGTCTCAAATAGAGGTTGATTGGAAGTGTGAGATAAACAAAATATTGATGTTTAATGGATAAGTGTTTTGATAGGAAGTGTTAGAATTGCCTTTCAAGAAGGAAGTAAAGTTCTTTTGATATAGTGATTGAGGCAATGTTAGTGCCTAAGAAACCTTAAATAAGATAGTTCCATGTGGGTGGTAAGGTTTAAAAAGAAATTATAAGATTAAGGGAAGAACTAATTTATCAAGTTAAGTGTGTTAGTTTGAAGAGCATTAATGTTTTTGAAAAAAAAAAAGAAGGATGGGGAATCTAAAATGTTTGTAGGTTATCCATAGTTAAACAAGATGGCTAGAGAATGATAGTTCAGATGGACAAGTTGTTTATTTACTTTGAACTGAGGAGACAAATGAGGAAAACCTAAGAACAATGTTTTACCTTTTGGCTTTTAGGAATGAATGAGTGAGAATGGGATGGTAGGTTGTGTTTGAAGGGAATTAGAAGTCTATGAGAAAGTTTTTTTTTTATCAATAAAAAGTTTATTTATATAATCATAAGATAGAGTACATGGCGTCCTCTAACCCGTATATGTATTTACACACAATAAACTCCAAACAATATTTATAGACATTCAAATTCAACATCAGTCTAGTATTTAGTATGCCTAAGAGTAGCTAACTCTAAATTCACGGGAGTTAGGTGTAATGTATTCTTAATTCTCTATGAATTCTTCATTCAATATAATTATTTTCCATAATTTTTATTTGCTTTAACTGCATAGTTTATGAATTTTGCACATGCAGGTTTCCATATTGATCCGAAAGATAGTTTTGAAACCTGGTTTATGATCTTTAATTGCATGTTCTAGATATGATGCATATGTGGGAGTATCGGTTGATCCGAAAGATATTTTGGAAAACCTGAGTAGAATAAAACAACTTTTGATTTCACATGTTAGACATAAATGTGGTCATTAGTGATTGTTAAGCATCAACATATTGGTCATTAATGAAAACATAATAATCAAAATCGCTAGACATAGAGTTTTTATTATTTTAGTTTAGGCTTGTTTGCGATGAAATTAATGTGTGTTACAATTCAATTATCGGTTGAGATTATTTCCTAGAAAACTATAGTCTAAATGGATAGGTCCTTTCATTGTAAAAGTTTGCAAGCCTCATGGTGCGGTAGAACTTACAGATCCACGTTTTAAAGATTCAGAGAGGAGTTAGGTGGTAAACCGGCATACACTTAAGCCTTACATGGGATGTGAGATACACAGTCTCACCATTATTCTTTATCTTGATGATTCATGAAGGTTAGGCGTCGAGCTTTCAGACGTTAAACTAGCCCTCACTATAGGCAACCCATCATTTACAATTTTGAGTGTTTTAATTAAAAAAAAAAAAACAACAGCATCACTCGCTAGGCGATTTCAATAGCTTGACGACCATTTAGTATCTATTTTTCATTCGTCCAACGAAGGATTTTGTCCAGCGACGTGATTCATCCAACAAAGAACAAGGAGTTTTATTTTATTTGAATTGTTGCTTTGAGTCATTTTAATTATTGTCTTTTGCTTCTGAATTTTAATTATTGTCTTTTTGCTTTTGCATTTTAATTTTTGGCACGTGTGTATGTCATTATCTTAAGCTTCATCATAAGCTAATCGTGTTCTCAAATAATGTAATGATCAATTAAAGTGAAATAGATGTGAGCATTGATTGTTTTACATCTTGATTGTGTTGACAAAAGAAGAAGATTGATTAAAAAGATTTTGATGATGATAAAGATATTAAAGAAGATACTTTAAGATATTGAAGACAATACATTTTATATTTAAATTTCTTATTGTAATAGGCTTAACTTTCTCTAGTTAGTTGTAAAATTGTTAGAACAACAACCAACTCGCAACTCCTATAAGAAAAACTAAATTTTTGCAAAAATCAGTGTGGTAATCGATTACCAACTTAAGATAATCGATTACCAACAAAAAACTTTTATTTTTCAAAAATTCACTTAAGATAATCGATTACCACTAATGGTAATCGATTATCACTGGCAGTTATAACTTGGCTCTTCAAAAATGACTCAAAATAATCGATTACCATTTCTGGTAATCGATTACCACTGGCAGTTATAAAATTATTTGTTCAAAAATGTACATGAGATAATCAATTGCCATTTTGGGTAATCGATTACCACTGCAAAACTTTGTTTTCGAAAACCACTAGAATAATCGATTATCTTAAGTGGTAATCGATTATCCTTAGCAGTTTCAGCTCAACTCTTCATTTCTAACTTAGCTTTTGAAAACCTCTTTAAATAGAACTCAGTTTTCAACTTCAAAAGAACTTTTATAAGATTCAGAGTTCTTGTGATGTGACTGCAAAGTGGTGCTCTATGAGATTTTTAAAAATAGCTTTGAAAAGCCTAGTGTGAGTGAGCGATAACTTTTTATAAGTGAGTTCTTAGAAGATTGAGTATTGTGTTGTTGCTTGGAAAGTTGGCCATTCTCTATGTGACTCAGGGGGAGTTTTTGTTCATCTCTTGTGGTTGTTCAAGAGAGGTATTTTCTAATCCTTTATTTTTTTTATAATTTGTTTGTACTTTGATTATTATAGTGATTGAATTAATGTCTTTATTTAAGAGATTAACAATTGGACGTAGGGTCTTTTGATCCAAACCAGTATAAATATCAGTGTTTATCTTCTTTCCTAAACTCTTTATTTATCTGCACTTGCATTTAAAGTAACTGTGACTGTAAGTTAATCAGTAAAATTTTGAGACAAATTTTTAAATCTGTTAAGTTCTTGACCACTGTCTAGTAATTTCACTGCATGAAAATCGGCATACATCAAATAAATGCAATATTAAACATTATGATGTTTCGAATGAGAAGTATACTTGGATGCCTATTGTTAGATAGTTAGTATGTCTCTCTAATCCCAAGGACCCAATAAAGTTAATGGGGACCTAAAGAAATTATTTTTCTTATTTTGTAGTTAACTTCCAAATCCAGAAAATCAATGTGGTATCTTGACAGTGGATGCTCAAGACACTTGACTGGTGATAAGAGGAAGATCAAGAATCTCAAAAGAAAGGATCAAGGATTTGTTATATATGGAGATAACAACAAAGGAAAAATACTTAGAACTGGAGATGTTGGTGGATGGGATACCTTGGAGATCAAAGATGTGCTACTTGTAGAAGGACTGAAGCACAATCTCCTCAGTATTAGTCAACTATGCGATAAAGGTCTCAAAGTCATCTTTGAAAGTGATTACTGCACTATCCACCAAAAGAATTCTAAGGAAATTTCTCTAAAAGGTATGAGACATAACAATATCTATTTAATTGATCTTGATCATACATCATCTAGTAATATAACATGTCTAGTTGCTAAAGAAGAAAATCCTTGGCTATGGCATAAACGAGCTGCTCATATTCACATGGAACACTTGAATAAATTGATTTCTAAGGATTTAGTAATTGGTTTACCAAAAATAAAGTTTGAAAAAGATAAATTATGTGCTGCCTGTCAAAAAAGAAAACAAGTAAGATCATCTTTTCATTCAAAAAATATTATATCTACTTCAAAACCATTAGAACTTTTGCATATGAATTTATTTGGTCTTTCTAGGATTAAGAGTTATGGAGGAAATCATATTGCTTTCATTACTTTTTTGATGATTACTTTAGGTTCACTTGGACATTCTTTCTTACTTTAAAAAGTGAAGCCTTTAAAGCATTTAAAAAATTTTCAAATTTGGTTCCAAATGAAAAAGATTTGAAAATCAAGATTTTAAGAAGTGATCATGGTGGGGAATTTCAAAATGAGTCATTTGAAAATTTTTGTGATGAAAATGGAATTTTGCATAAGTTCTGCACCTCGGACACCTCAAAAAAATGAAGTTGTAAGAGGAAAAATAGGTCCTTAGAGGAACTAGCTAGAACAATGCTAAATGAATATAATGTTCCTTAGTATTTATGGGCCGATGCTGTGAATACTGCATGTTATGTTTTAAATAGAATGCTTATAAGGCCTATTTTAAAAATCACTCCTTATGAATTATTTAAAGGCATAAAGCCAAATCTTGCTCATCTTAAAATTTTTGGATGCACATGTTTTGTTTTAAATAATGGAAAAGAAAATTTAGGAAAATTTGATTCTAAAGCTGATGAGGCAATATTTCTAGGATATTCTCTTACTATTAAAGCATATAGAACTTTTAATAGAAAAAATTTGAATGTTGAAGAATCCATGCTTGTTGTCTTTGATGAAGTTGTAGACCTCGAGGAGAACCTTTTTGAGTCAAATAAGAAAACTACGAGTGATGAAGAATATATTCAGGAGGCTCTTGATGAAATGTATTTAAATGAGAATCCTCCTCCTCAACCTGAAGATCCTGAAAAGTGCTGGAAGTCACCAAGAGGACTATCTCTAAACAACGTCATTGGTGATATTTCAAAAGGGGTAATCATTAGAAATATGAATAATTTTTGTATGAATGTACCTTTTGTTTCACAGATTAAACCAAAGAATGTTCAAGAAACTCTTCAAGATGATCAATGGTGCATTGCAATGCAATAGGAGCTAAATCAATTTGAAAGAAATGAAGTATGGGAGTTTATTCCAAGAAATGAATCACTTCAAGTGATTGAGACAAAATGGGTGTTCAGAAATAAGCTGGATGAAGATGGAAATATTACTAAGAATAAGGCTAGGCTTGTAGCAAAGGGATATAGACAAGAAGAAGGTATAGACTATGATGAAACTTATGCCCATGTTGCAAGGTTAGAAGCTATACGCTTACTTCTTGCTTATGCCTCTATTATGAAATTTAAATTATATCAAATGGATGTCAAAAGTGCTTTTCTAAATGGTTTTATCAAAGAAGATGTGTATGTTGAACAACCTCCTGGTTTTGAGGATTATAAATTTCCAAATCACATTTATAAATTAAAGACGACACTTTATGGTTTAAAATAAGCACCTAGATCCTAGTATGAACGCTTAAGCACATTTTTGTTAGAAAATGATTTTGAAAGAGGTAAGATAGACTCAACTTTGCTTATTAAAAGAGTAGGTGAACATATTTTATTGGTTCAAGTTTATGTTGATGATATAATTTTTGGATCAACTAATAAATCTCTATGTGAAGGTTTTGCAAGTATAATGCAAGGTGGGTTTGAAATGTCAATGATGGGAGAATTAACTTTCTTCCTTGGATTGCAAATTAAGTAAACGGAAGAAGGAACATTCATATCCTAATCTAAATACTGTAAGGAAGTACTTAACAAATTTGAAATGGATACTGCTAAAGCAGCAAGTAATCCTCTGGCACCTTCCTATTATTTGGATAAAGACGAATCATGTATTAAAGTAAATCAAACTATGTTTAGAGGTATGATATGGTCTCTTTTATATATTATTGCAAGTAGACCTGATATTATGCAATTTATATGTGTTTGTGCTAGATTTCAAGCTAGTCCTAAAGAATCACATCTTACAACAGTAAAAAGAATTTTAAAATATCGTAAAGGAACTATATCTTTTGGACTTTGGTATCCTTTTGGGGCCTCGCTTAGTCTAATAGGGTACTCCGATGCTGATTATGGTGGCTGTAAAATAGATAGAAAAAGTACCAGTGGTACTTATCACCTCTTAGGAAGCTCATTAGTTTCTTGGCACTCTAAGAAACGAGCTTGTGTGGCTTTATCAACAACAGAGGTTGAATACATAGGTGTTGGAAATTGTTGTGCTCAAATTCTCTGGATGAAAAAACAATTAGAAGATTATAATATTTTTCTAAATCATATACCTCTGAAATCTGATAATACCAGTGCTATTAATTTAACCAAAAATCCCATAATGCACTCTAGGACAAAACACACAGAAATTAGACATCATTTTTTAAGGGATCACATAAGTAAGGGCAACTCTGAGATAGAATATATAGATACAAAACATCAATTAGCTAATATTTTTACCAAACCTTTAGCCAAAGATAGATTTTATGAACTTCTGAGAGATGTGGGAATTTTAGAAGTGTCTTAAAAATGCACATATTCAAATTCTATAAAAATTTCGAAAATCAGCGTAAATAATCGATTACCAGTTACGATAATCAATTATCCACTTCTCTGCACATTTTATATTTCCAGATTATGAGGAAATAATTAATTATCACTTACGATAATTGATTACCCACCTTCGTGCACCTTTCTAGTTCTTGAAATATGAGCAAATAATCGATTACCACGCATGGTAATCGATTATCAGCCTTAAAACTTCATCAACTAGTCGTTGTAATGGCTAGATTCTCCATCACATCACCAAATCAAAATGTTTTTCTTCTCTCTGTTATAAAATCTTACTTCCAAAACTAACTATTCACTCACAAACATCCAAAATCGATTTACCCGTTTCAAAACCCTAAAAACCTCTTCTATTTTCTGAAAATCAATGGCAGAACGTCGTAAGAAGATTCCCACTCGTCGACGAAGTGCTCAACCTTCATCCTCTACTCATCTTCCTCTGAGAGATGCCGTCATTGATGGTTGGATATTTGATGAAAATAGACGCCCTGATTTTCACACTCTCCTCAAAGAAAAACCACTGCAAACGTTCAAGTTTATCAACAATGGTTGGTTTCGAAACAAAGGATTCTCTTGTCTTGATCTCTTTGAGGAACAAGGCATTCAATTTTTCACAGAAATGCAAGATGTTTACTATCCCGATCTCGTTCGCGTTTTCCATTTTAACCTTAAATTCAGGGTAAACATCGGCAATGCAAAAGTAAAAGGGAGTAGAAATCATTCTGGTTGATGATATCTGGACCAATGTAGCACAAATTCCCCCCTCTACTGAACACACATCTATCTTGTATACTCGCATCGACGAATTTAACAAAATTCTCTCCTACCAGTCTCTCTTACGGTAGCCGGATCTGCAAATCAGCAAAAAGTTATTGGTTGGCCCTCTCACAATTGAAGCAAGGCTGTTTCACTACCTCATTGTATGAATTTTATGCCCACGTGGCACTAATCATGCTCAATGTAGTGAAGTTGATCTACTGATCATCTACTACTTAACAAATCATATTCTGATTGACTAGTCAATGTTGTTTATGGAAATAATGCTCAAGGCAAGGAAGCTTACTCAATATCCTCTTCCATACTCTATTCTCATATCTCACATATGTGAGTACAAATAGGTTCCAAATGAGGGAAAACTATGTCAAAGTACCTTTCTTTCTAATGAAATCTCTTACACTTCTCTCAAGCAAATGAAGATTGTGCCATTTGGGGTGGGTACGATCATAAAGATGATGTTCCTAATTATGAAGATGATGAAGGTACTCCCTCACCATATCTTGTCCCTCCCCCAACCAATGTTGGTTCTTCAAGCAATGCTGCAACAGGATCCTTCACCTCTTTAGAAGACCACATTATTATTCTGAACCAAAGACTTGAAGAATTTTTCCTTCTATCTACCTCTCGCCAAGAAGAGGTTCTTAGATCCATTGGGGAAGTCAATACTAGGATCTCCAATTTAGAAACAAGATTTGATGAATTCACTCATACTAATGATGATGATGATGACATGAATGTAGAATTTTAGGGGGAGCTAGTTCTTAAGTTTACTGTTATTGCTTCTTGTGTTATGAACTTTTCTTTGAATAACAATTCTCTATGTCATATTTGTCTTGTGTGCTCTTTAACTCTAATTCTTATCTGATTAAGGGGGAGTATCTTTCATGAGTCCTTTTTCATCTTCTGATCAAAATAGGGGGAGAAAAAGTTTAAAGGGTTCTTTAACTATTAATAATTTTTCCTATTAGTTGTTTAAATGCAAGAATTACAAAAACTTTAAACATATATTTGATCATCATAAAAAAAGCGAGATTGTTGACAAAAGAAGAAGATTAATTAAAAAGATTTTTATGATGATAAAGATATTGAAGAAAATACTTTAAGATATTGAAGACAATACATTTTATATTTAAAGTTCTTATTGCAATAGGCTTAACTTTCTCTAGTTAGTTGTAAGATTGTTAGAACAATAGCTAGCTCGCAACTACTTTGAGGAAAACTAAATTTTCGCAAAAGTCAGTGTGGTAATTGATTATCAACTTATGATAATCGATTACCAACTCAAAACTTTTATTTTTCAAAAAAATCCACTTAAGATAATCGATTACCACTAATGGTAATCAATTATCACTGGTAATCGATTATCACCGGCAGTTATAACTTGGCTCTTCAAAAATGACTCGAAATAATCGATTACCATTATGGTAATCGATTACCACTTGTAGTTATAAAATTATTTACTTTTTTATAATCTATTTGTACTCTGATTATTATAGTGATTGAGTTAATCTTTTTGTTTAAGGGATTAACAACTGGACGTAGGGTCTTTTGATCCAAACCAGTATAAATATCAGTGTTTATCTTGTTCCCTAAACTCTTTATTATCTGCACTTGCATTTAAAGTAACTCTGATTGTAAGTTAATCAATAAAATTTTGAGAACAATTTTTAAATCTGTTAAGTTTTATAAAAATCCAATTCACCCCCTATTGGTTTTTTACCAATGTCTAGTCATTCTGTTGCGCGATACCAATAGATTGTGCATACTGAATGGAATATTTTGTGACATTCTTTGAGTGAAAGATAGTTTGGTATGATAATATGATAGTTCCTCTTTTTTCAAACATGAAAGTGAAACTAGACTTTTGAAAAAAAATATATTGTAAGCATATGTGTAGATAACTGTAAGGGGAGCATTTATTCCCATGAAATTAATTTTTGCCTGATTCTTGTTAATAAAATCATATAATTGGTTAGAAGTGATAAAGGCATTTGTTTGGTATGTAAAGCCACTTAGCCAAATAGTCAACCTAAAAGTTAATTATTTGTTGTTACCTTTTTTAGCCTAATTGTTTCATTCTTTACCCTTAACCTGAAAAATATATCTTGTCCCACACCTTAGCACTAAGAACAGGTATATGTTGAGCGAAATAAATGTATGAGAGGAGATCAGTTTGGGGTAGGGTGTAAACACCCAACCATCTGTTACCACCTATCAGGGAATGAGATTGGATAAGTTTGGGGTAGGCTTTTGTAAACAAACCCTACCCAGAAAAGTAAATAAGTTTGGGGTAGGCTTTTGTAAAAATCATACCCCAGAAAAAAGAAAAAGAGAAAATACAACAATTTTATGTGATAGAAAAGGGTTGCATGAAAAATGTGGAGCATAATCATAATAACATCTTAATTGTTCTCTTAGGCTTAATAGTGCTTTTGAATTCTTGGAAAAACCAATATTTTTTTTACTAGCCAAGCCTCAATACAAGTTTAGGAAAGATCTTTTGATCTTACCAATGATATGAATTATATAACTAACATGATGGACAAAAGTTGATAAAGTGGTCTTATAACATGTTGAGTGTAAGTGATCATTATTAATATTGTACACATGTATGTTGAGTGAACAACTGAATTGATGTGAGTATTCAATAGTCTAGTTATTAACACTTATTATGATTGAGGATTGAAATGGATACATGCAAATCATACGATTTTGTCTCGAACTTTTGAGCAACAAGGAAAATTTTTCAATGTGGCACAATCAAGATTGAAAAGTCAGTTGCTTTTAAAATGTTTTGATAAGTTGATGAAAAGTTGTCAAAATACAAAAAATTTAAGCTTTCATGAGGACATGAAAATATTTAAGTTTGGGGTATTTTGATAATTGGCATCATTATGTTTTTATTTTATTTATTTTTATATCTTATTGTTATTTTATTTTTTGATTTTATTTGATATTTTAAGTTTTATTCAATACAAGTGGACAAAATAAATGTGTGGATTGTATTTTGTAAATAAGTGGAAATCTCATAGAGTTGGGAAGATTATCAACAAAATGAGTGGAATATTGAAGAGTCTAAGATTATCAACAATATCATATATCCACAAAGTTGGTTACTTAAATAAGTCCCGGTGAAGCTTTTATATTATATTTTTCTCAATCAAGTTATTTATTTCCATTGTGTCAATTCCTTTTATTCCTTATAATTTAATTCTCAAATTATTTTTCCTAAACCAAAATATTTTACTCTTTTTACCTTTATTAGTAAACAATCCTTTAAATTTAAACCACATTAGTCCCTATGGGATACAATATCTAGACTTATCCACTTTATTACTGGTATGATTTGATTAACTTGTCAATTTCGTAACAATTCTATTAAAACCCAAATTGTTATTGTTTGTCCTGTTCCTACTACATGTGGGGTGCCTTTTGTCATATGCTTGCTTGAGGTAGTTGTGGCTTTTGTTGCTTTGCTTCATACAAAATCGAGATTAAGCCCAAAGGTTGTTCCCTTTCAAAAATTGGTAGCACCTAGTGCAAAAGCACTAAAATCTAAATGGAACATAATATATATGTTTAGTGGTTCTAAACATATTATGAAAAATGCCCTATAGTGGTGTTGTCTTGAAAAGTTGAAGTATCTTAATGGAACATAATATATATGTTTAGTGGTTCTAAACATTTCAAGTACTTGTTTAATTAGAAGGAACGTGTTGACAATGCCTTAAGTTATAAAGGTTTGCGATTTCAAGTCTAAGTATCATCTAGAGAAGGTGAAACATGTTGACAATGTCTTAAGTAAGGAAATAAAAATACAACCTTTAAAAAAATAAAAAATAAAAATCCAAAGAAATAAGGATTTTGAAAGAGCTGTAGAATATTTAAATAAAATATCGCATGAATATTTTTATTATAAAATATTAAACTATAAATGAAGTTTATATTATAGAGGTCACTCTTAAAAAAAAAACTCACAATTCTATGGTTAATAATTGTAATGTGAATTTGTTCACACATAATTATTAATGTTTCTAGGACCATCTAATAATTAAACACTATTAGTTGTCTCAAATTTTTGGGTTGTTATATTAGGAGATGTCATTGACACATATAAGAGATGAATGTAATTAGGTTAAAACAATTATCTCTATTAATTTTTAAGGTACAATAAAAAAATTTCAAAATTTTAAATGGGATGAATTTTAATTTTACTTTTTAAGTATTAAAGACATATTTCACTTTTATTTTTTTTTATATGGTGTATTATTTTTGGTAGGTTATCTTATATATTAAAGGTTTAATTACTCGAATGATACTCACTTTGGTACAAATGTGTCAATTTGGTACCCGCTTTTAAAAAAGTGTCAATTGCATCTCAACTTTTGAAAAAGTGCTTCAATTAGGTCCCTTTCAGACGGAGTTGACTAACGCCATTAGTCAATGTGCCACGTGTCAGTCTGTGGTTTTTTTGAATCTTTTTCTTTAATATTTGTTTTTTTAATTTTTTGATTTTTTTTTTAATTTTTTGATTTTTTTTAATTTTTTGAAAAAAAATTAAAAATGTCACGTGTCAGGTCCCTGCGTGTGACACGTGGCATTGTCAGTGCCACGACGTGTCAGTGTCACTATGAGATGTCATTGTGATGATATATATATATATATATATATATA
>Ga0099822_1003027_pt1 | contig 21361 bp, 8 predicted proteins | sample CowpeawhiteBW_FD_76839 | JGI IMG/M metagenome (GOLD analysis project Ga0099822, IMG submission 76839) | Root nodule microbial communities of legume samples collected from California USA - Cow pea white BW | ecosystem: Host-associated > Plants > Roots > Nodule | place: USA: California | collected...
AGAAATAGAGAGAGAGAGAGAGAGAGAGAGAAAAAAAAAAAAAGAGTGCAGAAGTTCACTGTGTGTACCATTCATCGTTAGTTAGGTCATCATTCCAAGCTATCCATTGCCATTTGCCAACCCACTCATGTGGGCTCTACCTACACTTTCTTTTGTTTCTTTCACGGTACAAAAATTCAATGCATTTCCACATCCAAATTTCATTTTTAAATTTTTCATTTTTTTCGTTTTCTCCCTCCAATTGAACACCCCAGAAATGCAATAAAAAGTGAGTAGTAACACGGAAAAAGAATAAATGTTTTCATTGAATTTCAAGTCAAACCAAGCTTACCCATCATAAGCGGTATTTAAGGAAAAGAAGTAAAACGTCTCATTAATTAATGATGCACAGAAAAATATTTAAAGGGTTCAAAAAAATACAGTGGTATTTTGTACATTTCGTTGACTGGTATGTCGGTAGCAAAATAGTATTAGCTGTATTTTTGAACCCTTTGATAGCATTACCAAAAGCAAAAGATTGAAAATACCAAATGAGGAAAAGAAAACCAAAACCATTCTCTAATCAAGAGCCGATATAACAGTGACTTCAGCTATGTACAGACCGTTACAGAACACAAAATTTGCATGCAATTGTTGTTCCTTAATCAAAGCGTGTTCTGGTGTGTAAGAAAGGATAGTAATTTTGGATCATCAAAATCACAGTGGTTGAGTGGTTTTTGTGTGTAAGAAAGAGAAGAGGTTTGAATGGTTGGAAGATGTAACTTCTAACCTCCATTGAGCCAAATGACCAAAGGTTTGGTGAGAGGATTTTGTGCAGCTTCAGTGAGCCAGTAAAAGAGAGCTCTACCAGCAACCTTGTTGACAGTAACATAGCCAGAAAACTGCTGAAATGACACCTTAGGTTGTCCAGGAAGTGCCAAAATCCTATCAGCAGCTTCTCCTTCTTCTTCTGCTTTAGCACAAGAGGCTCCAACTGAGAGCATTACAACCCAAATGAAAACATGAGCAAAGATCTGTTTTTTCGCCATGGCGAGTGAAAATGAAGAAAAGGGTGTGAGGAAGAAGGAGCAAAAGAGCAAAAGAGAAAGGAAAAATGGTGGTTGTGTATGAGAGTGAGAGTGAAAAGAGTTAAGGGAAGGGGTGGATTAAATAGGAGAGAGAGAGGGGGAAGAGTGTCATGAGTGTCATAAACACTTTTGGCACTTTAGCTACATATCAGTTTTCGTTCAAAATACTATTTTGACCCTATTTTGTGTAGCTACTATACTAATTTTGGTTTATCTTATAACTAAAGAATGTCGATATAGAAACTGTAGAGGAAGAAAAAAATGTGTAAAGGTGTCAGTTGTTACACCTAGTTCATGTTAGGTAGGACTTAGGACTTTCAATAAAATCATTATATAGGATATATGGATCCACTGCCGTTGAAAATTGTTTAAAAAAAATAATTACAGGGACTGCAATTTCATCAAACACACAATTGATTCTTCCTTCATTAATTATACTTTTGGATCATGTTAATCAATGTCTTAAAGAGGGTTAGTTAAGAATTTAATAAAATATTAAAAAAACATGTATTTTGTAATTGGTGCTGAGCTGAAGACACTGGTTAGCCTTAATTTTTTAAATTTTAGTAAATATTTTTATACAAATAAGAATAATACGAGTGAAGATTACTAAAAATTCTTATATTACATAATTTTTTTTTTGCAAATTTATTAAAATAATTTATAAGAAAAGATTTTTTTCTACCATTTTTTTAAGAATTTTAATTAACAGATAATTTCTTCATGAGTAATCATATCCTACAAAATTATAAAATTTGCAAGTATTTTCTATAAAATTTATTACGAAAAGTGTTTTATACAAAATATTTTGTAAAAAAATCGGTAGCAATTTATTGTAATTTTTTTCACAACAAAATTTGTAAGTATTTCTTATGAAAAAAATTTTAAAACAAAATTGGTAGGAAATATGAGTTTTTTTAGTAGAGAAAGTACTTAAAATTACTTTTAAATTGTAGGAGATGTTTATCAAACTCTATGTTAAAGTGACATTGATGCTGTGTTATTACTTCTGAATTTCTATTAAGTTTTTACATGTTGAGGAAATAAATAAATCAAATTTATCCAATTAAAATAAATATTAGATCAGACTTGTGAAAAAAAAAAGTAAGTGAATTAAACTTGTTAGGTATAACAGTGGCAAGAAAAAGAACCATAATTATTTTATGTAATCATGTTATTCTTTTTTCAACTATAATTTTTCATATACAACATTTCAATTTAAAGCTTTAATGAACAAATTGAAGTTCAATTTCATTCAAACTATTATCTTTTGTGTGATTAAGTGATGACTTAAATACTGATTTGTTATGAATCTAAGAGAGGGGCCACCTTTTTGTTTTTTTATTAAAAAAAGATTGTATTTTAAGCATGGGATTGATGATTAGGAAAAGATTGAAAGGTGGGGTTGGTATTAATGGTATAAAAATGAAGCTAGGGATGAATGATTTTGATGGGTTTCTTGAATCTTATATATGTGAGTGGGTCACGCATGGTGTTTGGAAGAGACATTGAAAGTGCCCCGTTGAACCTCCATTAATTAAGCACAATAACTTTGACTACACCACCTTTGCCTCTATCTAATACTTACTATTCAATCTATTTTCTTCAATCTGGGTATTGTATACAAAAGTTAGAAAATATCTATTTTGTCTTCTACAGTACCCATAATTGAACAAATTATTGTATTTTATCTTGACATGTGGTATGAAACTCGGATACAGACACGAACTCAGACACGATACAACACGGACACAGAGATTAGGTTAAATTGAACAAACATAGAACACGGGATACGACATATATATACATATTAGTTTCAAATTTTTAACTAACACAAAAATCAATCTAATCTATTTATCTAATATCCAAAAAAAGTGAAAAATAGTAATCATATAATATTTTTTCCTTATTTTTATAATCATAATAGAAATTTATGTGATAAGTTTACAAATTTATGGGTTTTTTAGAAAATCATTGAATCTGTTGCTATTAACATTGTGTTTGAGTCATGTCAAAAATAAAAAAATATTTTTCAAATTGAACACTTTACTGATAAGTGTGTCTTACAAATATGTACATGTGTCAGTATTCAATACGTATCGGACACAGGACACACCATATGGTGTGTCCGGACTTCATAGCTTGTGGTACGTAGTTCATAATTAGAGTTTTTTAGGCTAATGATTTTGGAGTTCTCCATTGTAAAAGAAGAAATTGACAGAAGACGAAGAAGAAGAAGCATTTGCAAGGTTTAAAAGAAAATGAGAAATGGTGAGTGATAAGATTAAATGCTCTTACACTGTTCTGCCAATTAACTTAGATGCTCAGAGAGCAGAGGTGCTGTAAATGAACATGAGATGTCATTTACATTTTCTGAATCGAAAAGTGACTTCTCATTTTACCAAATTCATTAAACATTCACATGGGGAAACAAATTATAAAATAAGTGTTAGATAATTTCATAGGAGTGCTTAAATACAAGGGAAAGAATCCAATAAATCATTCAATGCAAGTATCACATTAAATTTTGGTTTTAATATATTTTTTTATTAGCAAGGTTTAATTAAGTTTTAGTTCTTGTAAATTTAAATATTTTTAGTTAGATTTTGATTAAATATTTTTTATTGTATTAAAATGTCCAAAAATTTAATATTTTTTAATTGAGTTATTAAAGGATGACACAATTATTTTATTTTGGAGTTAAGTAAAAAAAATCACAAATTTAGACAATAGAGAAAAAAATCTTTTGAAACTAATTATTTTTATCAGTTCAAAGTTTCGTATCTTCACGTAGTTAGTTTGATTTTTATTTTAATATTTAATTTATAAAATAAAATAATAAACTCTTTATAAAAGTGATTTGGATTCTAGAACTTGGTTTGTTTTATTGTTCAAATTCATTTCTTTCATATTGTAAAATCATATTGTCATGTCTACGTCAATAAACAGTGAGTTTTAATTGAAAAATATAAAAATTTTAGATACTTTATACAACATATTATTTTAACATAAATTTGATTGAAAGTTATGAAAAACTATAACTTAATTTTAAATCTCTTTATATATATATATATATATATATATATATTCAATTAAAATATCAAGATTATTATATTCATTTTCCTCTTTCTCGATAAGTTTTAAATTAATTTGGAATTGGTAATGTTTTTTTTTTGTGACTTTTTGTGATGAGATGGAAGTTATGACGAGGTTTGTGAATGGTTGTAGTTCTGATTGATGGTGGTGAGTTCGATTCTACTAAGATGAAGGATTGATGATGTGTTTTTCATGTGGGAAGTGGAAGTTGTGATGGTTAAAACTGTGATTAAATATGAAGTGTCTTGAATTATTTGAGGAACTAGGAGATGAAATCTTCTAATTGTTTTTTGTGTTCGAAAAAGGATGAATGAAAATTTTCCATTTTCAAATTTCTTTTAATTTAGTAACTAAAAAACAATCAAGTGACATGTCATGTCCAAACATATTTTTTATTTTTATTTTTATTTTTGTCATCAAATGCGTTACCTTATCCATGGCCTTGCTTATTTATGTTTGTGTTACAAAAAATGTAAAAGTTTACGATTAATATAAAAAAAAATTATTATTGATATAAGACAAAAAATGATTTTTACAAATGTGTGGTAATTGATATTTTCCATGATATGACTCGAATGAAAAAAAAAAAGTTTTAATAAATTTCATATGAATTTCATTTATTGAAAGAATATATGTCAGAGCATAAAAAGAATAATAATTTAAATGAGTGAATAATACAGTTTTCTTCAACGTCCGCACAGTATATATGAGGACAATATCCTATTATTGCTCATAAAAACCTAATTTTAACGTCACAATTCCGTTGTTCATTGGGTAAAGGTATAAAGAAAATGTGTAGAGTGTAGTACAAATCTTGTATTAAACACCTCGAGTACTTGAGTAAATACGAATTTGTTTTAATATGAGATAATGCAAAAATAAAAAAAAAATGATTAAATTTTAGCATAGTTTATGATGATGAGAAGAAGAAGGTGAAAAATGCAGAGTCACATGGTCCATATTGAATTAGGGGTTAAACTAGAAAAGATGGTGAAATAAGAAGAAACAGATATTCCATTTTGGTGAAAGTGAAGAATGATGGGCAACGAACGGAAATTGTCCTTTTATCTAATTAGAGGAGAGGCAAGAAAGATGAGAGAAAAAGGAAGAATTATTATGAACAGTTCTCTTGACGTGCACGCGAGGTATGGTGTGGGAATGAATCAGAGGTGCCATTCAACAATTTCTCAAAATAGAATGCTCACACTGTCTCTCTTCCATCTCAAGAACAAATCTATCAATCTTTCATAACTCCAAAATCTCTTCTCAGATGAAAAAAAAAGATCCATTCACACACTTAGAACCTCGTATAAAAATTATAAACAGATTCACCAACATTCCTGGATTTTACCTTCAACTCACCTTGTTATAGGTTGTTCCTTATTTTGAGCAAGAACTTTTTCCACACTTTCTCGTTATCAAGTGAGTTAAAATGCTATGTATTTGAATGTGTTGGGTTCTTTGATTTTACTAAGAGGATGAGATTTAAATCTAGCAGTCATAACCAATCATATCAAAGAATTGATGTGATCTTTAACTTTAAACATTAGAATCTGTGAGTCTTTCTTTTTATAGATTATTTATTTATTTCAACGTCTAATACGTTATATAAAATTTTCGTAATTATTCTCATATTTTTATCAATAAAATTAAATTTGTCGTTAAATTAGAATTTGTATTATCAATTGATTCTTATTATTGATTATTATTTTTATCGGTAAATTTGTCTCTAAAATAAACGGTAACTTTTTTATTAAAATTTTATGAGATTATTTTGTACATTAAAAATACTTGTTGATCTCTTAGCAAGCTTATCAAAAGTCAACTATAGTATAATAATTTTTAAGTAAGAGTATCGATTTCACGAGAAACATATTCAATCAAAATAAGTAATTATCTCAACCGACATATATACAAAAATATTTATTTGATTTATCATTGATTGTTCTACTACACCCTTCTATGACTATCTGAGTGCTAATATACTGATGTTGATGCTGATGCCCCTTGCTCTCACATATAACATATGATCATACAAGGTGGATAAAATTACCACTGACACAAAATTCAATTCTTAAATTTTTACCCACAGTTCTATATTGTGACCATAATAAAAGATCATACATATATTTTTATATAGATTCACACATTATAGCCATAATAAAATGTTTGTCATATAATTGAATGCATACATAATTTCTTAAAAACATGTAATAGTCCAAACAATCACATAATTTCACATTGCACTTCCAAAATCTTTTATAATCATCATACATTAGATACAATCCCTTGGATGTTTTAGTGTATTTATTTGAATTTGAGACCATGCACATGTTATACCCACCCACACTTTTCTAGGATTTTTGTCATACTCTGACCACATCTCATACCACGGAGTATAATAGGATGAATCACTCATCTATTCATTTAACCATGAATGTCACATATATCAATAAGGATCTCCTTTAACTCTCACCCTAAGTATGTTTTCTATGTGAATCCAATACTTAGTAGAGTTAGGATGGTTTCATTTTAATTCTCACGTCAATACATTACACACAACAAATCAAGAGTAGAGTTTTCACCTATGGAACTACTACATTCTCAAATCAAATCATTCATATCAAACCACATTAAAAATACAACTACTTAAAAACACATACAACATTCACACCTCGTCATAAATTACATTCTCATATAAAACTTAAATTATGTCGCCATTTTAAACATATATTTCCTATTTTCATCCAAACTCTTCACATATCATCTAATTCAATCTAAACATTTACAATATATCATTTATTTTCTATTGCATTAGCATAATAAGTACATCAAAATGGTGAAAAACATTACTTTAACCATAGACCTCTAATCAAATATCCCAACAATCAATATAAGAAATCATGTATCTATTACTAATTGTCAAAAATTTAACTTGATGATTCGTAATTTTCCGAGATAATTCAAGGTTGAAAACAAAGAAACACTCAAGCTAAGTAAATGGCACATGATGCTATACTGCCTTAGAAAAACACTAATTTAGATTATGTTTGGATTGTAATTAGAAAAATTAAGTTTATTTGAATGAAACTGAAAATCTCATTCAACGAAAAAAATTTATAAAAATATTTTAAAAACAATCTATATTTAAAACTCAATAAAATAAAACAAAAATTTGTCATGCAAAGTAATCTTAAATTTGAATCTTCAAACTAAAAATCAAACATACAATTAAAAGTACATTATTAGATAAACATATATATATTTTAAATAAAGCAGCTGAAAAATGTTGAAAGGACATAGAGAGGGCAGAAAAGGATGAAAAGCAAGTGGATAGATAGAGGTACTGGAATTGGAACTTGAGCTTTGCATAGATAGCATAGGGACATAGTTAGGTCCATAATTAACCTCTTTCCTACCTAAATTCAAACCCATTCATTCAACACAATCCCATTTCTCACTGTCACATCTCTTCTCCCATAATTAATGCTCTCTTCGCTCTTCAAACTTCAAATTCCAAACTCCAATTTTTAATTCTCATCTCAAATTATTCATTCATCATCCAACATAAATCACTTTTCTCACATCTTATCACATCTTCTCAAATTTATACTGTTGTTCGATCAAACTCATCATAACCTAATTATCATACATCTTATCACAACTCATTCACCACAAAAGCTGTTGAATACAAAACTACAAATGTTGGTTTGTGTGTGTGTGTGTTGGAATTTTCCTAGTAATCACAAACTGGTTTTAACCTAGTTCAAATTGGTTTACTAAATGTCATGTTGAGAATTCGTTGTCTTTAGCACAAAACTGGACATTAAAATGATCAAAATTGAAGTTGTTGCTGAATTTCATTTGACATATTTTTGGACACGTTTGCAGTGTGTTCTCACTGAAATTGTTCTGCGTTGTTGTGTGTATCTCTTGCTTCATAATAAGTTTTCTTCCTGAATTTGATATCTTATTTCTTTCTGAGTGACCAAACTCTGAAAATAGTACTCTCACATGCTCAGATATCAATAAATGTACTACTAATGATTCTGCACACGTGTCCTTTCAACTGTCTCTCCTCACGCCAAGTATAAGATTCAACTACTATTATTCCATATTTTTCTAGCTCGGCTATTTCAGTTTCAGATTTAAAAAAAAAAAAATCACTTTATTTTAGTTTGCTTTAAAATAATAGTAAAATATAAAAAAAACGTATAAAAAAAATCATCTTTCAGAGAAAAAGTTATTTTGAAAGTCTCAAAATTAAAATACACGATCCTACAGTTTTAGGATTAGTGTGTAAATTTACCTAATACCATGTGGATCATTAATTAATTAGTTTGTGTTGTTCCCTCTCTAACCTGCGATATTTAAAACTTGTTTTGACTACACGTGGGTTTTCTTTCAAGAATCACTTTAACTTTAAAATAGGAAATGTTACAAGATTTTTTCAAAAACACCTATTAACAAGAAGTAATACTGGCCAAAGAATTTTTTAAAAAGTAACTTTACTAATACTCACTCGAGAAATGTTTTACTCGTTTTTATTTTTAACAACATCCTTAATTCCTGGTTAATATACATCAAGAATTAAAAATGAATTATTTTGACTAAAATGTGTAAAAGTGCATTTTCTTTTTGATTTTTAAAAAATATTTTAACCTTTTTAATATACGGTTTTTGGTTTGCCGCAAGACCCTTTTAAACATTCTTAAATTAATACTTTAAGCTATAAAAGATTAAATATAGAAACTAAAAAAGTTGCAATAATAAAACTTTTTAAAACCGTATCTTGATAGTAGTAGTAGGTTTTGAGTATTTATGAGTTTCTGAGTGATTATGTGCTCCTTGAAATTCTAACCTTTTTTTTTTTATTGTGTTGACTATTGATGTTGAAATCACTGCAGAAGAACGGAAAAAGTAAAAGAAGCAAATATAAGCGCGTTTGTTGAAGCTTTGTCTGAACGTAGCACACAGCACATGCAAGGTCGCAGAAAGCTTTTGCAGCTGAGATTAACATGACATGCATGAATCCCAAGCACGACAGACACAGCACACAATTTTTTCTACGTTCTCCTCATCGTTCATTCGCCATGGGAAAGTTATTTTGTCATTACACAAAAAAAAAAAAAACAATGATGAATAATAATATTAACTTGTCTCAGTCACCTCGTCAAACGCATAACGGTAGAGAAAGGTTTGAATGGTTTTTCTAAGATGTTACTCTCTTTCATTGATTAGATGCAAAAAGCATGTACAAGTTCTTTGTATATTGGTAAGTTTTAGCTTGATCAAAGAAAACAAATCAAGAATAGAAGCGAAGTTAGATCTATTTATACGAGTTTTTTCATAATAATTTGTGGGAAATATATAAAGTTAATTTTTTTATATAAGTTTAAATTAACTATATATAAGTGAAAAATAAATATTTTAAAAAATCATATAAAAGTCTATTTAAACTAACTTATGTATATAACCTTTATTTTTATTTTTCTTTTCTGAAAACTCTTTACTCTCTAATATATCATTGATTCCTTTAATCAAATTTTGAAATTCAATCAGAGCCAACGCAGGGTGAGTAAAAATATAGGTTAAGTGTAAAATATCTCCTTGAACACACTTTTATGAAGGAGTACTATTTTCCGAATTAAACCCTAAATACCTTATTATTTTCTTTTGAAAATTAAACAGTTTTAGTATCCATTAAAAACATTAATTAGAAGGAAAGTTATCTTTTTAAAACTAAACTTTTGCTAACTATATGATAACCTCATTTTAATTATAAAATATTTATTTTTAATGAGTCAACAAGTATTTCAACAAAGAAAGTGCTATTTAAAATTTAAATTATTTGTATAATGGTTCTATCAAATAAATTGGTTATCATATATAGCTCTAATTATAACTATGAATACATGTTGGTCCAAAATACATGTGTAATAATTTCTACGAGGACCATTTGTTTTACAGTGCAAAAATGTCAAAGATATGAACGGTGTCCTCGGCTATAACAAACTATAGTTAATGCAATCACGGACTCTTTTTTTGAATAATTAAGTTTATATATGTAGTAACAAGTTTAATTACATATTTAATTTTAACTTTTTTAGAATTAAACAATTTTTATCTATTTTTATCATATTAATAATAATAAAAGTCACGTGGATTCGTTTATAAAACGTAAATTTATCATATTATTAGGATCATAGCTAATAATTTTTATTAAGATAGACTTTAATTATACTAAAAATTAAATTTTAAATCTAATTTAATATTACGAAATCAACTTATAAAATTTATAATTACATATACATATATTATATATTTATCTTATATCTAATCGAGCTTGGATTTGAAAAAGAATGAATTCCAAAAACTAAAGAAAGACTAGGGAATAAAATTATAATATTAAAGAAAGTAGGAGAATATTGAAGAAAGGTGGATTAACAGAGAGTAAAATATGAATTTTTGAAAAGAATAGTAGTTTTGAAATGTTTGTTGGAGAGGTATATGGGAACTACATTGTGATACATTAATGGAGTACATAATGATGTTCGGCGACATAATAGTAATTCGTACAGAAACCACAGAGAAGAGTCCAAAGTGTGGAACCGAGCGACGGGACAAACAGTCCACACTCACTCACACTCCATTAACCTACGAAATTAGAGTTGGAGGTGGTAGTGGTGACAGACATGGCTGTTTGGTCAATTTTAAGGTAGCACAAGGCTTTGATTCTTTAGGGTTAAACAATAATATCTATGAATTATTTGGATGTGAAGAGAGAGTTTGAGTGCATGTGGTTAGGGAAGAACATGTGGTATGAAGTGTTGCGATACAATACAACAGTGGAAAGTGTGGAGTGACGTTGGTGCAATGCAGTGAAGTGGAAGACAAACAGTGCTGTCTCTGATGGGGCCTCTGCCCTGCAACATTACTGTTGTGTGCGATAGTTAGGTCAATAAAAACACTTTTTTTTTTCTTTCTCTATTCTATAATTCTAAGTGTCGAGAATAGTCCAAGTGTGAGTCAAAAAGTCTCACATTGGATAGAATAGACAAAGTTAAACACTATATAAGAATAAAAATCCATAACAACATTGCCTTAAGGTTTTTGTGTAAAAGTGGTGTTTAAGATCTTATATGTGTAAAGTTAATGTCATATAATTATATATATGCTGACCACAATCTCTCAATGACCATAAATCATACGTGAAAAAACAAATATAACCTATCACTATGCACACATGAAAACAAATTTTATTATTTATAATATTCAGAGGGTGTTTCATAAATTATTTGAATTAGTTTATGTTTATCCCTTGATTAATTTAAACAGACACCTATTCATTTTTCTTTATGCTGTTTTCTGGCTCATCTTTCTACTCAGGAGTTTCTTCTAAACTATTCGAACTCAAATTTGAGTCCTTTTACACCGAGAGAAAAACTCAGTCAATCATGCCATACAGTTTTTTGTATTTCAGCCTGCAGTTGCAATTGAATACGTGTCAAGCTCTCTACCACCGGTTGTGTTCTTCAGACAACTATGTACGAGATTCATGAGTGTCCCAAAGTTTCTAAAAATAGTTATTTTCTTCCGATTATTATATACTCTTGTATTGCAATAAGCATATGATAACTTCAACTTAACAAGTATTGAGCCCAATGGAAGATAACAACAAATGTCCCTCACATTTCTCTTGGGTTTGGGGTTGTAATTATGTCTGGCACTCGACAATCTTCGATGTGTCCAAATAATGCTTCAACTCGTTAGTGCCGATTGTCCTGTTTACACATTAGGTGGTCTTAAGTGTTAATATTTTTTAAGTTATTTCTGACTAAATTTCGTATCATAATGCAACTTGACTTCGTTTTTCTTTAGTGCCATCTTCTCTTACTTCAGTTGTTCACTTACTGCACAATTGATTTCTAATAAATTGGCCTAACTTAGAGACGTGTTCGACCTTCAATCATCCAAACTACCAACTCTTGTGGAAATTTATATATTGCAAAAATACTTTTAGTCAAACATTGTTTATATATATTCAGACATTTCTTATACTCTTAAAATGTGGATTGGATAAAATGTGATTGGAAACCAAGTTAGAGTCTAAATCTCATATTAAATAAAAATGAGTAAGTTGAACATCATATGAAGATAAAAATTTATAAATTTATCATTCTAAAGTTTTGGGTTAAGAGTGATCTCAATTTCCCGTGTGTGAGTTAGGCTCACACTAATTAGTGTAGTAGAAATCATAGCAATACCGTAACATTTGTATTGACATTTGTATTGGCATAAGAATGACATGGAGTCCACTTTTACATTTACATGTCTTCGGACACTTTTCCAGAGTTTGATTGGGGATTGAACGTAGATCACAGAAGGTGATCAAGCCAGTATAAAAAAAAACCCACTTTGTCTTGTGCTCTCTGTCCCCCTCACTTATATATTTTATTCACCAATTGTTGATATTGACTCTTGTTCATGAATTAACCCTATTAGCATTAAAAATTCAATTGACAAAAATATTTAATCAATCTCTTACAGAAAAAAAGGATCGAATCAATAAAAACTCAAATCTTCATTTTAAAATGTTTTATCAATTTGTGATGGGCCTGAATTTTTTGAAGATCCAATCACCACCCTTCTTACATCCTACCATTTTTATTAACATGCACAACAATATCTCTATTGATGTTTCAATTTTTCTTTTAATGTATTCTTTTATTTGAATGTTTTAATAAACTCACAATTATAGCCCTTTTTTAATTAATAATTTTCTTTGGCAATATACAATAAAAAGAATTTAATACAGAAGAAATAGAGTCTTGTTTATGAGAGCGCAATGCACATTAATTAAAAAAATAATTGTTTTTCATTAAGTTTTTTAAAAATATGATGAAAATATATAAATTATACTTTTTCACGATAAGTTTCCTCTTTAATTACTTGTTGGCACTTTCCAACCAAACATTTTGTTTTAGTTACGTAGGTACTATTTTTTTCTATAAATGGTTTGTAAAGGGCGTTGCTTTTTGAGAATATAGCCTATTTATTTTAAGTAGCGTTTATAATTATTGTTATTATTATTATTATCATCGGAATTTTAGATCTATTATTGAGTAAAAACATGTTAAAATCAAACTATTAAATCAGTTTGGACTCTTTTTAATTTGGGTATTTTCGGTACAAAAACTAATTTCAGTTCGTGAACCTTTTTTGTTTTGTTCACCTAAGTTTTAATGGAGAACCGCCAAGGGCCTAAAGCTAAGGTCATCCATACTTTTCGAAGGTCCAAATGAAGTGATTAAGGAGGAGTCAAAACACTTGCTTCTAAGATCCACTTTACGCATTTTTCTTTTAATAAAAAAAATATATAGAAAAACGGGTTTGTGCTCCTTAAAATTTAAATTTTATAACTAAAGTTTGGATTTTGCCTTTCTGGTTTATCCCTTTTTAAGTTGACATTGTACCAAACACTGCTATTTACATAAAGAGTTGTTGTGCGGTTCATAGAGCATTCATTTCTGCATATTAAAAATTCAGCCTTGAAAACTCTGTATTGCCAAAATAACACTCTTTTAAAGCACCAAAAGGTACGAAAATGAAATCATATCTACAGGGGAATTTTGCTACCTTTGTAGATTCGATGAATTTCAGTATCATTCCTTTGACTTGATTCCCAAAGCTCAGACAAACGTACACAAAAATAGTGAGTTGAGTTATGTTATGTTAGAATCACCTAAAATTATAGGAATCTGAACTTGTACAGCCCTAGAATACCTCTCTGTAAACTGCAAATTTTATTACATTCTTGAAAAATCACAAAACTCAATTTCACACGAGATACAGAATTTCATAAATTACTACAAATGAAAACACTGATAAATAGTCAAATTGAAGCATCACAATTCCTTGGACTTTTGCTGATCAATTTATCTAGTCAAGAAATTAACTCGTGTGCAACTTTGCATCATCCCTCATCTGCTGTGAATCCACCACAAGAGATTACTGTAAGAGTTTCCATCATCAAAACCTGTCAACGTTCTTATGTTCTGCAATGCTGTTTCCTTATCATAAATTCCCTGCAATGCATAGGTCATTCCCTTCCACCCCTCACTACTTAAAGATGGCAATGTCCATTCCACAAGCTCCTTCACATAATCAGCATCAGAGAACAATGTCTCAGTGATAGGCAACAAGGGTAGCACTTGGATTCCGAGTCTGCATTCTCTACATTCAGCACTCGCCCACCATAACTTACTATCCCTCTTATTAGCCCACAAAATTCCCACTATCCTATTGTCTTTTGCAAATTCTTCATTGTACAAGTTATCTTCCACTTTAACATGCCACCAAGTTTGTGCAGCTAGAATTTCCAACGCCACTAACGTTGACCCTGTTGCAACAAGATCTGAGTCACCATATGCCAGACCCACCAACGCTGCTGAATAGTACGCATTCACAGCTTCACTTGTACTTTCTTGGTTCCTACCATCTTCAAATTCAGTCACTCCTGCGGCCCAAGAATGTAACATGTAAAGGTCAAAACACCTTAGACGTGGATAAATTCTGCTATACCTTTGACCCAAGTTCATAAAATCTGTCACCAGTGAATATACTTGTGGCTTGTATTTTTGTCCCCACTCGGGATCAATCTTTGCAAGAACCGCAATTCCATATAGAAAGTACCCCAAATGATAATGGTGATCATTGTAAACTCCAAACCCGAAATCAGCGGTTGAATCCGTTGACCCTAGTTTGGTTACAAGTCCACTCCATTTGTTTTCATATAGAAAACCATTCCCTACGAAAGTTCCATCTAACCAAGGCTCGATGGCTTCTTTAAGAAAATCCATAATGGTGGGAACAACCTTTGAAAAAGACACTTCTTCCGCTATCAGTGCCAATCTTGCAGCTCTCCCAACTCGCTTTCCATAAAAATAAGATGAACTTGTTCCTATTGCGGAAGAGTTAAGCTTCTCCACATCCTTAACAAGCGCTGACACAATCTCATCGTACGAATCTTTTTCCACTCCTTTGCTAGAATACCATGTCACAGGAATACGATCCGTTTCCAGAACCCATGAATCTCCAACAACACCAACAAGATCGCCATCAATGCTTCTATACTTAAAATCACTCAGCACAGTAACCTGCCCGTTATTTTTATTTGATAAAAGTTTAACATGAAGAGGGTGAGCCAGCATTAGCAAATCCCCAGAACCTTCCTTTTCCCATTGATACACCAAACGGAAAGACTCCTCCAGTGTTGCATCACCCGACAAAGGGTAACAAGAGCTGAACTTGTCAAGAGTTGTCGCATAGTTAGGATCAGGCAACACTGCTACACGAATGATGCCAGAAAATGGCTTCGATGTAACCTCGGAAGCGCCATCACGGTTCAAATAGATTGGGTCGGAGGCGTATATGAGCCATGTCTGAGTGTTGTTAAGCTTAAGGGTGTACTTGGTGTTGTTGTCATTACTGGGAGACAAAGAGAGTATGGTGTGCAGTGTTGTGATAGAAAGAGATGTTGAAGATGTGACGGAAGCAGTTATAAAAGGGCTTCCTCTTGAGAGAAAGAACCTGAGGTTGGAGGAGGGAATGTCCAAAGTGATGCCAAGGTCACTGAATGATGAGATTACACGGTTTCGTTGATCGTGTGACTGTGTTTGAGTGGAAGAGATGGTGAGATCCGGCACAAAAGCTTGGTACAAGAGTGCTGTGGTGAAGAGGAGAAAAGGGTATGAGGCTGATAGAGAGGAGTTTGAAGTTGTGATGAGGTAAGGGTGAATGTACTCAGGTTGTGACCCGTTTGGGATAACATAGTTTTGGAAGAAAGAGTTTGTGGGGAGTGGAGATGAAAGAAGGTTTGAGGAGAAGTAGGTTGAAGGGTCTGGGAGAACTGTGGATTGAGTTTGAGGGAACAGAAAAGGGGAAGAAGAAGAAGATGAAGAAGACATTGTTGTTTGTGATCGCTTCTTGCAGTGTTGTGTGGTGCCGCGGCCTCAGCCACTTTATAAGCAAAGATAAGAGTTTTTTTGGCTTAATGGTTGACTTTTAGAACCAAGAGAAATTCTAAGCTATAAATTTATAATCTTGCCCGGCTGCCACTGTACACTGTTTATTATTAAATTACTTTCATTAAAAAAAAAACAATTGTGTTACTATTTTTTCTTATTCTTTTAATCATTATGAAAAAAAATGTTGATATTTATAGCTAAATTTTGTGTTTTTTTTTTCCTTTTAATCTGAGACAATGATATAACGTGTACAAGAAAGTGTATGATATATATAACAAGAGTAATGATGTTTTTTTATACTTTTTAAGTTTAAGTACAACTACTTCATAACTTGTTGTAACAATATATAATAATATAATTATTATACTATTATAAAAAAATCACTAAGTAGTTGTAACGAAATCCAAAAATGTCAAAATATCAGTTTCCATATAATAAAGGCATTATTGGGCTTAATAGAACAGATTATGATTTTGGTTTACTTTTTAGTCAGACATAGTTTATATTTTCCATAACTCGTATCATTTGTTATTTGCATAATTTTTCTTTCAAGGTACGTACGTACGAAGCGTATTTTGTTTTTCTTTGAATAATATTGCTTCTTGCATATTATATGTTCCCCCCACACGTTGGGTTAACGAACTTATATTTCTTTTTAGACTCTCTTTTTATTTATTAAATCACAAGTTACATCTTTTTTTTATTTCCATTCCTTGATAAGTACACCCTAACTAATTAATTATGAATTAATTAAGTAATGCATAATTCTTCCTGTGTAATAGTGAAGGAACACTCTTCTAATTTATATATACTTGTTGTCATAATCTCTTGGTAATTATCTTCCATTAAAAAATATACAAACGACATAAAAACTTTGTTTTGTTAAATAAATAGATTGTAAGCATTAAATTTGTTTTTTTAAATATAGGATAAACATTATCACATTTGTTTACACGATTAAATATTTACAAAGTTTGCAAAGACTAAAATTTTGTAGGCAGATTGTTGATAATTCAATAAAGAGGTCTATTAAATTAATAAGATAAAATATAGCATCATCTTAGAATTCACTTTTGAACCTAATTTAATCCATTGGTTTGTTAAATAATTATTATCTCTCTCTTAAAAGCATTATGTTTCTCGTATACTAGTCAAAGTTGATCTCAAACACCCACGAGAGTTAAGAGATTGCAAAATTAAACATTTGCAAATGGATAAATAACATTTTAATATTCAATTTGGAACTAGTAAAAAGTAATTTAATAGACCCAACAACAAATAATTTATAAAAGATATTCTAACATTATCAATGTAATCTAATTTTACAAAATTCGTAAGATGAAGATTGTTTATTAATCTTATTCGATCCTAAATACAAATTTTCGTGTGGACATGTAAAGTGTTAAACATTTACAAGCTATAATTAGTGTGGAGATAAACTAGACTCAATCTCAAATTTTAAAAATAACTTTACAAGAATGAAAAACAGAGGAAAAAATAAAGTACAATAGGCAACACATGACTGGCAAATTGACATATGTGGAAGTGGTGAAGCCAAAGGACTACACAAACGATCCAATTTATATTTTTGGAACACAAGAAAATTAAATAGACGATCCATTGATATAAAACGAAAAATATTACTACTTTGGAAGTAGTACTTCCATTCTCATTTATACGCATAAAAAACTAATGTGATAATGTAATCTTTTAATATTTAAAAGAAATATCCTGCTCGTAAAATTAAACATTATGTGATAATGTAACCAAAGATCAAAGATCAATTGAATTCAATTTTTTTTTAAATATTAAACGATGTAAGATAATTAAAAAGTATATTTTAAAAAAATATTGTTTTCTTATGAATAATAATTGAGGTTAACCTAGCTTTATTAATTTTGGATTTCTTTGGTGTTGAGTAAGTTGGAGAGTGTGAATGATTGATTATATTTTATAGCATGAGCTTCCTACTCTTACGAGGCAGAGCATGTGTCCAATTCCTACGGTGGAACCAAAATTCTTCATTAATGTCTTTTGTTTTTTCTTCCCTTTTTTGAATGCCTTTGATTAATGTTTAAACGTGCCATGTTCGAAGAACTTCTGTTAATTGATTGAGCCATAAATTACCATCCAACTCTACTTTCATAAAACATAACACATGAGAACACATATTTTATCGTGTTAGTTTTAAACTATTACATAATCGAATTTAAGTTATATCTAATCTCTTGACAATATTTTGATATGAGTATTTTTCAAACTGTATAAACTAAAACAACTTTAAATTTTTTTAATTGTTTATGGTGTGGGCTAGAAAGTGCATATTTTAACTATATTCGTTTTGATGATTGAAAATGTATACATTACATGATAATCGAAGTGTCACACACACACATAAAATATTTTTGCACGAAGTACTTAGAAATTATTTTATTTATGTTGATACTGAAGAAACATTTTAAAAATATTTGGCCATTAAAAAATATATTAAATGAATTAATTAATCAAGTGATTTAAAAAAGTAAAACATATTATTGAAAATATTTTATGAAGAGGACCTACCTATTTTATAACTAAAAGTTATGTATTAACAAAAAGAAAATATTGATGATATATTTGTGACGACAACGAATTGCGACTTAACTTTACTTATAATAGTAATAGTTCCAGAATTTTAATTATAAAAATGGATATATTATACCATCTTTCCTAACTCGAGAAATAACCTCTTAACAATGTCATCAAATATAGAAAAAAAATTCAAAAATTTTCCTACAATATACACAATCCTTTCTCATCTTATCCCCGTAACATATTACCTTAATCTTAAAATTCGAAACTGGTTCAAACTTTTTGATACAAAAAAATTCTTTACATTGTTAATAAAAAAATTCAAATAATCTTTTAAATTTCTCTAAAGATGCCTTCATATAAATCGTAAAATTAAAGTAAATATTTTTATTTTTTTAGTCTTCAACATAATCTCTTTTCTCTTGTGTGATAGCGCAATAATCTAAGATAAAATTGTGACTGGAATCGTTGTTATAGACCATATATTAAAAGCCTTAGATATGATAAAAACACTCGAAAATAATTCAACTTCACTGCAACAAGGAGCAAAGTCTGAATACAATATTTTATTTTCCAGAACAACAAATTGAAATCCATAATCACAAACTAACAATAACTGATATGAGATTGAAGTTTGCATATGCTGCTGCAACATAGATTATTGAGTTGAAACATTATTTGTTCAAAGTTGGGTGCATCACGACGACTCCTTAATTATCTGCTGTGAATCCACCACAAGAGATTAGTGAACGAGTTCCCATCATCAAAACCTTTCAACCTTCTTATGTTCTGCAATGCTGTTTGCTTATCATAAATTCCCTGCAATGCATAGGTCATTCCCTTCCAACCCTCACTACTTAAAGAGGGCAATGTCCATTCCACAAGCCCCTTCACATAACCAGCATCAGAGAACAATGTCTCAGTGATCGGCGACAAGGGTAGCACTTGGATTCCAAGCCTGCACTCTCTGCATGTAGCAGGGGCCCACCACAATCCACTGTCCCTCTTGTTAGACCACAGAACACCAACTATCTTATTGTTTTTTGCAAACTCTTCATTGTACAACTTGTCTCCTGCTTTCACATGCCACCATGTTTGTGTACCAAGAATTTCCATCGCCAATAGCGTTGATCCGGCGCTAACAAGACTTTTGTCTCCGTATGCTACACCCACCAAAGCTGCTGAATAGTATGCATTCACAGCTTCACTTGTACTTTCTTGGTTCCTTCCATCTGCAAATTCAGTCACCCCTGAAGCCCAAGAGTGTAACCTGTAGAGGTCAAAACACCTTAGACGTGGATAATGAGCCTTTTGTTGCTCCAAGTTCATGAAATCTGACAAAAGTGCATAAACTTGTGGCTTGTATTTTTGTCCCCACTCGTTGTCTATCTTTGCTAGAACCGCAATTCCGTAAAGAAAGTACCCCAAATGGTAATGGTGATCGTTGTACACTCCGAACCCAAAATCAGCGCTTGAATCAGTTGACCCCATTTTCGTTACAAGTCCACCCCATTTTTTTTCATATAGAAAGCCATTCCCTTGGACTGTTCCATCCAACCATGGATGAATATTCCGCTTCAGAAACTCCTTAATGGTGGGAACCACGTTTGGAAAAGACACTTCTTCCGCTATCAACGCCAACCTTGCAGCCCTTCCAATAAGTTTCCCAATTGCGTAGGAGGATGGCGTTGATATTGGAGAGTTTAGGGTTTGAACATCCTTGGAAAGTGCTGAGACAATTTCGTTGTATGACTCTTTTCCCACGCCTTTGTTAGAATGCCATGTCACGGGAATAGGATTCATTTCCAACTTCCATGAATCTCCAACAACACCAACAAGGTCACCATCAATGCTTCTATACTTAAAATCACGCAGAATATTGACATTACCGGTGTTCTTATTTGATAAAAGTTTAACATGAAGAGGGTGAGCCAGCATGAGCAAATCCCCAGAACCTTCCTTCTGCCATTGATACACCAAACGGAAAGGATCGTGTAGCGTTGCATTACCCGATGAAGGGTAGCTAGAGCTGAACTTGTCGAGAATTGCGACATTGTTGGGGTTGTCATCAGGCAACGCTGCTACACGAATGATGCCGGAGAATGGTTTCGATGTAACCTGGGAAGCACCATCACGGTTCAAATAGATTGGGGAGGAGGCGTATATGAGCCATGTCTGAGTGTTGTTGAGCTTAAGGGTGTACTTGGTGTTTTTGTCATTACTGGGAGACAAAGAGAGTATGGTGTGCAGTGTTGTTATAGAAAGAGATGTTGAAGATGTGACAGAAGCAGTTATAAAAGGGCTTCCTCTTGAGAGAAAGAACCTGAGGTTGGAGGAGGGAATGTCAACAGTGACACCAAGGTCACTGAATGATGAGACTACATGGTTTTGTTGAGTTGGAAGTGTTTGACTAGAAGAGATTGTGAGATCCGGCACAAAAGTTTGGTACAACACTGCTGCAGTGAAGAAGAGAAGAGGGTAGGAGGCAGAGAGTGAGGAGTTTGAGGCCTGAATGTGATAGGGGTGAAAATACTCAGGCTGTGTACCATTTGGAATAACGAAGTTCTGGAAGAAAGAGTTTGTGGGGAGTGGAGAAGA
>Ga0099822_1003028_pt1 | contig 21360 bp, 10 predicted proteins | sample CowpeawhiteBW_FD_76839 | JGI IMG/M metagenome (GOLD analysis project Ga0099822, IMG submission 76839) | Root nodule microbial communities of legume samples collected from California USA - Cow pea white BW | ecosystem: Host-associated > Plants > Roots > Nodule | place: USA: California | collected...
AGCACATTGATATCTATGTCACTTAAGTCAGCTTGTACACCACCAAAAATAGACAGATCAAGGGCACAACCTTAAGTTGGTTTAACAAACTCCATCTTTCTCTATAGGCTGCTTTAACACATTAGTGGCGCATTTTAGCACTCAATTTGCCACAAGCTGACCTCATTACCTCACATCCATAGCAATTGTTAAGATATGGTAGGAGAAGGGAGAGTCGTTACATGTGTTTGTGGAACTATTCAACAAAAATAGATTTTAACATTCGTAATCTAAATCAACAAGTGGGATTGCATAATATGATGATAACCTTACGACAAGGGTCGATCATCGATAGCTTGTGCAAGAAATCTGTTGTGGATTTAGATTAGCTAAGACAAAAAGCAACTAAATTCATGCAACTTGAAGAGCTAAAAGTGATGAGTCCATGACTCACATTAAAGTTTTAGAGGACCTAACAAGGAGAGCGACTAGAAGCATGACTAGAAGGGAGACCTTTAACCCTTCTTCTCTATCTGTATTTTCTATTTCATTATGTTTACTTGACTTGACTTAAGTTGACATATTAACCCTTTTGCTCATTTGTTTTGTAGGACAAGTTAGTGCCAACTTGGAGAAGTGTAACACTACTTAGAGTGAAAGAGAGCATCACCTTTAGAGCCAAACACTTGGAGTGAATATTTGGAGAGTCTTAGATGACAAGGTTGACCTTTTCCATCTTGAAGGTCAAAGGCGCCACTTTGGAGGCTTGGAGACCAAGCTAGAGGGATTGTCGTGAAACAAGTTTTTTTTTATCAAGACATTATTTTTTTAAACACCAATTGTCAAATGCAAATGATATGAGTTTGCAAATGATGACAACATATGCGTAGATGTTATGTGTTAGCAAGATGATATGCGAATGCAAAGTAGGATTTGTTTTTTTTGAAAACTAACTAAGTATATTCAAATATGGACAACATGTGAATGCATGCTATGTGTTATACAAATGACATGAGGATGCATCTTATGCATTTGACACTATGAACATGGTCTCACAAATGTAGACATAATATGAATGTAATGCATATTTGTGCCCCAAAGGGCACTTATGCACATGACATGGTGAAAATGCAACATACTTATGCAAAATATACAATTAATTTGTACCATAAGATGTATGTTTGAGCCTTAACAGGCCTTTATTCATATAATGTGATTAATAATGATGAATTTGAAAATTAATTACATGGTGTCATTAATAATAAAGTGGTTAAGAGAATTATGAAGGTATAAAACATGCTCCCATTGTGTCCTATAAGATGTAGAGAACTTATTTTTTGGTCTATAGGCATTTTACATAATTATTCCATGGGTAGCTCTAAATAACCTCACAAGCCTCTAGAGCTGAAGTAAACCTCAAGAAATAATTCACAACGACATGCGACCTAACAAATGTGGCATGTTAGGCTAGATGAAGTCTTTCCAATAGTTAAGTAGATTTGAGATCTAGCATAAGAATTGTTGGACCTCCACTCCTTATGGCTAACTCAGGTTCGGGTATAGGACCCCAATATTAAAATGAAGGCACTAGCTTACCATGTGTATTGTGTGAAAAGAGCAACCTAAGACTACCTAAACCCACACCTGCAAAACAACCAAAAAATTCCAGGCAGATATAACAATTTTTGTCTATCCTTAGATTCAATAATTTCATTATATAATCATATGAGAACGTCCAAGTTAATAAAGATGACATTAATACAAACACATAAAAAAATATATATACATGAATTAAAACAAAAAAGTTAAGGGAAAAAATATTTAAAATTAACATATATTTTTAAGTTTCATGTCCAAGTTAATGTTCAATTGAAGCACGTAGTTATTTGTAAAAGACTCTTTGAGATGATGAGTTAAAATTTGAAATTTTAATATTTTTAATTATCAAGGGAATCCGATATGAGAAGTTGAGAGAGTTTGAAAGAAAGTAAAAGAAGATGAAAGAGAGAGAAAGAAGTGAGAGAGAGAGGAGCGGGAAAGATGGCTCGAAGAGGAGAGGAAAAACAATGAAGAGAAAGAGAAAAAGAGTAAGGGAGGAGAGGGAAAAAAGAGAAAAAGAAAATATTGAGAAAAGAGAAAAAGAGGAAAAAGAAAATATGCTCAAGGAAGAAGTGCTTCTACAACCCCTTCAATTTCTCCAATATTAGTTGAATCCAAGATGGTAAAGAAAGTTTTTCATTCCTTAAATTCTTTTCCATTCATTAATTCTTCTTTATTTATTCCAAACTTCTCTCTTGAAAATATTCCGATAAAAATTAAAGTACCAACTTTTGAAACTACAGTTACTTTTGTTGGAACCTAATTTTCTTTTCAAATTAATTGCATTTGACAAATTACTCAAATTTCACAATGTTGCATAAAGATAGTAATTGACTATTCCATCAATATATTTTAATAATGGTGTATAATATTATGCTTTTCTATCGAAAATACTTGCCATTTGGTAGTGTAAATAAACTTGTTAAAATAAGTTACAATGCAACATTCACATTTAATTAATTACGAGTAGGATACATTTACTTTGAGAGAAGTGAAATTACTTTATCTTACCCTTTTATCTCACTTTAAATTTATTTTCACCTCACTATTAATTTATTGTTTGGATTAACTAGATAATTGAGATAGTTAATTTTTAGAAAATCATTAATATCTCTTCGGTTAATTTTTTCTCTTTACTCTTCATTAATATATATTCAATAAATTCATCTTCATTATTCAAAATTACACACTCCATACAGAAAATTTATTTTCAGTTTCAAAAAAAATTGGGATAACTTAATCCTTTTTATCTTTGTTCATTCTCTAGGCAGTAGTACAATAGGAAAGTGTCATTTATTTAACAACGACTATGAGAGAATGCAAACAAGACTGAATTAGAGATTTTATAGTGACTATGAGATGCTAAGATTATGAGCTTAATCCTATGTGAGTTGGAAGATTGAAAAAGATGATTCAATATAGAAAAAATAGTGTTAGACGTGTCTAATCTATGTTTTGCCATAATCATTTGATGCTTTTATTGTCTAATGAAGCCATTTAATGCTTTTATTGTCTAATGAAGCCATTTGATGCACTCGCCTGATGGTATATTCTATTTTGCATCATCTAATGCTATTCATCTGATATGCATTGTCTAGAGGACCTCAACAACACTATCATCTAACATGTTGAAGGGTACATTTGAATTAGTTGCTAAGCACGATTTTCTAGGAGATGAAAGTAGTTTATGATCTTATTCTATGTGAAATTCAATGGACATTTTCACATAAGATAACTTTGGAAACATTCGAGTTAATGTTGTGTTTTACAAAGTTAAATTTTTTTCTAAGCCCATAAATCTCTACATGAAATCTCTACATAGAAATTTGCTTTAATCTATACTTTTTGAATTATGATTTCAAGATCTACAATCAATAAATGTATTGTTCTTTAAATTTCTTGCAGGGAAGATTTTACTTTAATCTATACTTTTTGAATTATGATTTTTCTTTTTATGATTATTTTACAACAATTGTTTATAACCAAATCTTATGTTTTTAATTAAAATTCTTACTAGATTTTTTATAATCTCTTGTTTAAGTGAGGAGTAATGACTTTACATGGTTAATGGTTAAACATGTGAAGTCTATATTGCACTACATTCATATACACAAGAATGATTGTAGTGTGAGTAGAATCTTGCTTAAAATAAGTAGGAAGCTAGATGAAATAATTTCTTCGTTAACTAAAACATACACCAGTGCAAAAAAGACTTTCTGCCGCAATTATTTTGATCATTTGGCCTCGGTTTAAGACATGAGGAATATTCAGCTTTCTGCCTCGGTTCTCAACCGAGGCATATCCCATCATTACTACCTCGGTTCTGATGGCAACCGAGGCGTAATATACGTTAAAAATTAAAAACAAAAGTTGCAGAAATCATCTTTCTCTCATCTTCTCCGACCTTCCACTCCAGCCTTCCACACCATCTTCACCACACAAATGACGTCAAAGCAGTGCTAGCGGAGCAAATCGAGAAGCGCGACCACAGGCAGATCGAGAACGATACAATACCTTTGAACCACCATTGGCATAACTTCGTTCCTGCACTCACAAAACAAACTAGTTCTTTTTCCAAAATCTCATTGCAGCAAGATAGAACGAACCCAACAATCAAGAACGCGCCATGGGTTTTGCACGCCAGAAAACTCAACGCTGCAACATTTGAACCAAGCGATCACAAACCCTAATCGCGAGATTCACTACATAGCAACGCATCCATCAGATCTTCATAACCACCGCAACCAAAGTCACGAACACAACAACATCACGAACCCATTAAGAATGCAACACTTTAGCCACTCCATTATGAGGGTTAGGGATTTTGCGCACCAGAGGAAGGAGATTGAGTGTTTCTGGTTTTAAAGATTTTTATCCCACCTTCTGCCTCGGTTCAATTGAAAATCGAGGCATATCACCATCTTCTGCCTCGCGTCCTAACACTTGAAACCCTACAGTCCGAAAAAAAAGAAAAAAAATTTGCTGACACTTTACTACCTCGGGTCAGTAGCAACCAAGGCATAAATTGACTTTACTGCTTCGGGTCAATAACAACCGAGGCATAAACTGGCTTTACTGCCTTGGGTCAATAACAACCGAGGCATAAAACATTGCATAAATTAAAAAATTGCCACCGCGTGTTTATATGTCTCGTTTCCGCTATAACCGAGGCATAAAGCTCGAGTTAGAAAGTCCAAAATGCACTAGTGATATATGCATGCTAGTTTAACAAAAGAGGTAAAAGAATAGATAAGACAATGCATTATTTGTGGTTGCACGTATGAAGTCTAAAAAGGATCTTGCTTGTGTACAATGGAAAAGTGAGAAACTTAACAAATTAATTGAATGGTTGTTTAGTTAATTGGAATATCTATTTGGAAATTGACTGAGTGATAATCACATTGTAGCCAATGAAGAATTCAGTTATTGAAGAGCTGAAGTGCTAACCCGTGCTTTTATATTTGGTTTTATTTGTTTTTATAATTTTATTTCTTTTACTTTTTAAACACCCTTTATTTATTGCTTATATTTCAAACCTTTTTTTCGAATTCTTATAAGTATTTCCCTTAATGAAGTTCTTGCACCAGAGTCATTGTTTAGCTTAATCCATTTTATATTATTATGTTTACTCTCTATACAACAATGCATAAAGTAGTGACATTTATTTGATATTATCAATGATAATTTTCAAATTTACTGCATTTAATGCATCCATCATTATTAAGCTTTTCAAATGAAAGAAAGACATCAAAAAAGAGTTGAAGTTGTTCAATGGCCAAAACCAATTTTACAATGACCACTTTGTTAAGAATATACATAAAGCTAAAACGCTACTAAAATTTCTAACCCAACTAAACCTTCAAAGAATAACTTTGTTTATGTTCGATCAACAACAATCTAGAGGAGAATACCAGTCTTTGATGAGTCATTATTTTCTCCTATTTTATTGCCTTTTTTGTGTTCATCTTTATCGATGTTTGGTGCTTAATTGTCTATTTTTAGTGCATTTTCATCAATTGGGCTTCATTGCGCCATTATTCCGAATTTTGATTAATTTGACATTAATTTGTCTAATTTTTGTTTCTAATTATTTTTAGGTATTTTGTGAAGCAATTTTGGAGCTTGGATGCTAATCATAAGATCAAGAGAGAGTTGTCATGTCATTTCCACATCATTTCCATGTCTGTGCCTTGTCAATCAGACAATCTACATCATTGGGGCAACATTTTCATCCCATAGTGACATTTTTGTAATTTTGTTGACCAGAATGACAATTTTGTAAATATGTGGGTCTGTAGTAATGTGACCACGAGTTTAGGTCTTCTTTTTCATGTGGCAGCCAACATCTTCTTTCTAATACTCCATTTTCACGTTTCTTAGCTTTGGTTGGTAACTCATGGAGGTTTCTTCTTCATTTTTCACGTTTTAACACTGATTATTAACATTTTTATGCATTATTGACAACACTCATTGTGGATTTTACGTTTTCTACACATTTGGCAGCTTGAGCATTTCGTTTTTTGATTTTTAATGACTTGGAACATCATCCATCTATAAGGTTTTCGTTTTGTATGATACAACAACCATTTTGGTTCCATTGAAGCTTTATAAATCTCATATTGGTCTTGAATTGGCGTTTCCATATAATCCAACTTGGGGTTTGATGTTCTGTTTTGGTTGTTTACGTTTTTGAATGTTCTCCCATGAGGTATTTCAGTTTTGAAGTATTTAATTACTCCATTTCCTTGGCTTGCTAAATTCATGTATTGATTCCTTGATGAAAAATGCAATGAAGCTTTGAGGTTTTGCTGGTTTTGTTAATTATGCCATCCCTTTATGTTGAATTCATGGAGTGTATGTAGTTCATCTATTTATGCTTAATTTATAGATTAAGTGCATACGTTTGGGTTAGGCTATGTTCATGCTTAATAGATATAGCTTGGCTGTTACAAATTCATGGATGCATGCATTTCTTAATTGCATAATGAAACTGGATTGTATCTTTCGCTTAGTGGGTTATTATCTAGTGGATTGAGAGTAGGCAGAGATGTTAATTTGGTGGCCTATGATAAGTGGAATTGTATTTGAATCAAGGAAGTCAGTACATTTTAATCACTGTTGCATTTCATTTAATCTATTGTTAGCATTTGAATCTGCCAAACCCCTCCCATTTGTGTTGAATTGTAATTTGGAAAGCTTTGATTGAAAACAATGGTCACTAAGAGATGACCTTGGGTTAACTCCTGAGTATTGCATTTATATGTTCTATTTGGTTGGGTATGACTTCGATCAAATTTGATGTCGTTGTCGGGGACCAACATTTTCGTTCAGAGTTATTTTCAGTGTTGTTTTGTCTTATGTTATGTTTGTGTGTGTAGTTTCGCGATATGTTGAGTTAAGTGTGGTTGAAGTTTGATGTGCATTGTTTTGTGTTGTTATTGTTTTGTTCAGTGCTACCATTACAATGTTTCTATTTCAGTGAGTGTGTGTTATTGTTAGAGGCATTCTAATAGTGTTTGTAGTAGAAAAATTGTGTAGGTTTTTAGCAAAACTTCAAACGCCTATAACTTTTGCTCCAGTTATCGAAACAGGCCAAAATTTATATGCATTTAGGGTAGAATTTGATTTTCTTTGCAAGCGGGTAGACCATTTCAGAATCTCCAAATAAATTTGTTTTCCTATTTAACTTATTTTTTCTTGGTTTTTCCTATTTTCAATCAGACTTTATATGTTTTGTTCGTGTAGTTAGAATTTGAATTTGGGCTTCAATTTTTTTGTGATACATGTTCATGATTTTAGGATTTTTTTCAAAAATTTTTAGTCCAATATGAGGTACTTCGATTTATGCCATTTTTACCCCTTGGTTGACTTTTTGTTGATTTTGCTGTTTTGGATTGATTGGTGCATGACTAGGGGGAATCCTGTATTTTACAATCATTGGATCATGTAATTGATAGGACCTTCCATAGAGGAGTTAAGCGTCATAGGAATTCATAACTACATCCTACATATACTGTGACTTTTCCTGATTCTCTTTATACTCCTATTTCTAAGCATTCTGATCATTCTGTGCATTTTGAGTATACTGAGCATTTTGATTTTCATTTTGATACCAATAACATGGCTCAACCTCCACCTCATGAGAGGACAATGAGTGAGCTTACCACACCTGAGTTCACTTATGATTCATTGTGCATTTAGTATCCTAATGAGGAAGTCCCTTATGTTTTGAAAAATGGATTAATCCATTTGTTGCCAAAGTTTCATGGTCTTGCAGGTGAGGACCCGTGTAAGCACTTAAAGCAATGCCACATTGTGTGTTCTACCATGAAGCTCGTGGATGTCCAAGAAGATCATGTGTACTTGAAGGCTTTATCTCATTCCCTTGAGGGCAACGCAAAATATTTGTTGTACTACCTTGCACCCAGGTCCAACACCAGCTAGGATGACTTGAAGAGATTGTTCTGGGCCAAATTCTTCCATGCTTCTAGAATCACAGTCATAAGAAAAGAGATTTTTTGGCATCAAGCAATAGTTTGGGAGAGCCTCTACGAATATTGGGAGAGGTTCAAAAATTTATGTTCTAGTTGCCCTACCATCAGATATTTGAGAACCTGCTTCTTCTACGAGTGGTGGTGCTCTTGGTAATTCGACCCCACCAACAGCGAGGCAATTGATTGAGAACATAGCCTCTAACTCTCAACAATTTGGCACAAGACATGATCCCATTGTTGTTAAAGGGGTTCGTGATGTAAAAGCTTCTAAGTACACTAAGAAGTTGGAGACAAAGATCAATTCTCTTACCAACAACACTAGCAGAACCATGATTTATCCACTAACAAATACAATCTAGGTTGGAGAAATCACCCCAATTTAAGATGTGGCAACCAACAACAACAACAAAACCAACAGGTTCAAAATGTGCATCTACCTTCTTACCAACAACAAAGAGTTGCACCTGCATAAGCTGCCCCAATTGCACCTGCACATGTTTATGCACCCACCCTAGCTTTTACTACACCTTCATCTTCTACTTCATTGGAGGAGTTGGTGAGGATGATGACCCTTCAAAATATGCAATTCTAGTATGAGACTAAAACCTCAATCCAAAGTTTGACAAATCAAATGGGGAAATGGCCATTTAGTTATACTAAGCACAGACTCCAAATTTTGACAAGTTGCCATCACAAATAGTGGAATGGTTTGTTAAAAGAATAATTGGTTTCCTAGGAGTGGTTTGTTAAAAGAGTATTCAATGAGTTAGTCAAGTGCATATATGAACCCAAAGAATATTCAAAGGATTAGCCAAAAATGATAATGAGCCCAAGTTGTAACACCCCGGCCGGATATTACGAATTTAAATAATAAAATAAAGAATAATAAATACTTCTCAATTAATAAAACTTTATTTCCCAACAACACGGGAAATTTAGAACTTTATTTACTTTCAATAATGAACAAAAATCCATAAGTATCAGTAAAATTATAATTATCCAAAAGTTCAGTAATATCATTAATTACAATTTATTTGAAATCATAAAAAAACTATATAAAATCTCTGATAAAAATCTCCCAAGACTAGCCCCGCTCCGTCTCTGAGCCTCATTAGTTCCACCTGCAACATCATTTGCTTACGTATACTGCGTATACGATCATCGCCACACACAAGCAGATAGGGTGAGCTAATAGAATAAATATATATAGCACATTTATATATATATCAACACAATTACTCCAAAGGAATTTCATCCTTTGATTTCATACCACATGGCCACAACCATGTTAACCGTGTTCTACATCTTCTAGTAAGTACCTCAAGAGATCTTGCTACCACACCTATCGGCCACAACCGATAGAGCACGTGGGGGAAAACATGCTATGGATCACACACCGTAATGCCAAGTGGAGTTTCCAAATACGAACATAGTTCGTAACGTCCTAAGACTACCAAACTCATCAGCTAATTACTGAGGACGACAGTCTATCTAGACCCATCCGTACTGGCCATCCCGAGCTCAACTCAAGGGTTCCTCATGTTGATCCGCCATCCCGAGCTCAACTCGAGGGGATGCCATTCCGAGCCACAACAAGAAATGTCGCGTGCTTAAGCCCTATCCCGAGCTCAACTCAAGGGATACGTTCCGAGCCACAACTCAAGGAACACCAGCAAGCCGACCTTTAAGATATCACAGAAGCCTTGTAGATCACACACACCAAAACAAGCAACCACACTTGCTTCACGATATCTCCTGGCGCAACACCTTAGGCGCCAGGTGCATCAGGCCTCCAGACCGCCTAGCGGGGGACGCGTACCGCCAGGCACCAAGTGCCTCTGGAACCACTATGCTTACAGGTTTCGCCTGGCGGATCACTCCTTGTCGCTAGGCACCTCGCATTCTAATTGTCCTTTGTTTGGTAACTCTCGCCTCGCGGGTCTCATACTGCCGCCAGGTGCTACACCAGTACTCGCGTAGTACTGCCTCTAGTTTAATTTCAGGTACTATATTTCACTTCTTTACTCATATATTCACTTGACCGGTCTAATTATCATATCTTAGATCAGTAACAGTGTTCACTACATTACTACTATCATATTTACCACCTCCAGAATTTCTCAATCAAATTCACAACTCTCACCATATCATTTCAGCAAGTTTATCACGAGATTATTCCACTCCAAGAACTCTGAAACTACTAGGTAACATCCCTATGTTTTCCCCCAAACCAGTACCTATATATTTTCTGCTTATGCTTATGATTCTGGCAACACATTAATTTCACATTCCATATCTTACCCACTATGTTACCCATTACTATCCCATCAATGCATTTATACACACCTACATCAACTTGCCTATAAGGTAAAACTAGAAATATTACTACCTTACTCATGATCTCTCAAAATCAACCTCTGCACCAACTATCTTCATTTAATTATATCTCCAATCTGCATTATCCTAACCTATTCTCGATATTAGAAATCACCAATTTCATACTTATAAATTACAAACCTCGTCCCCAAAGACTTCTCTCCAACTATTATTTCCAACTTCACTGTTATCCATGACTTGATTGACCAGAAATCCCAAAATAACAAAAAATTCCCTAACTCACCCAAAAATGAATACCCCTACACTGGCACCTGACGGCAGCCATCGTGCCGCCAGGCAGTGCATGCCTTTTTGGCAATTTTCCAAAAATCCAACACTTGCGAAGTCCCTTTAACATTTTCTCTATGCTTTCTCAGCCTATCTCAACACTTTCACACATGTACAGGTTAACGATGACATCGTTATTCAAATCTTACTATCTCTAGAAACAACTCTGGTGCAACCAACAATCATTTTACTCAATTAATTGAACCCACAACTCGTCCAACCCAAAAAGATGTTTATGTCAATTTCAACCTCCAATCTCATGTAATTCAAGGTCTATAAGCCTCCAATGATCAATTAACGTCTAAAGCTAGCATTTTCTCCAATCAAATTGAACCCAGAACCTCAAAATCATTAAAATCAAGTCACATTGCTCGCGTCGCCTGGCGGGTCAATTACTACCATCATGCCCTTCATCAGAGAAACCTAGAATTGGGTTGAACAGCAAGCGTTGCTTGGCGGGTAAGCATGTGTTGCCAGGCGGTTTCATCTCTAGAACCCAAAAAATACCAGAATTATCATGAGTCGCCTGGAGGCTATGAATAGCCCGCCATGCGGTTTCTGGAAGATTTCCAGAAACACGAATTTCAATGCAAACATGGAAGGATCATACATATACATGCTATCATTCATATATTTAGGCATAAAACATAGATAGAACATGGTTCAACTCCCCTAACCTGGAATTTCCTTGCTTAAACTTGAATATTCTTTAATTCTTCCTTGCTCCCAATTTGTTTTCATTGGTCCTCTCCAATCAGCCTCTCTACTTCACTCAAAGCACCAATTCTACTCTGAATTCTCTCTCTCAAAAACGCAGATCATTGGCGGGCTCAAAAATTTCTCCTTCTCTCTCAAAAAAGTCACTTAATGGTGTGTTAATTAAGCTTAATTACCCTAAAACGAAATTGACATTAAGAGAGAGGTGTAATTGCCATTCAAGGTCACTTTTGGGCTGTTTTTCCTGCCTCCCTTGGTTGCCAATTCAACTAGGGTTTTCCTAACCCTTTCATATTCATGCCAAAAACAAATTTGACAAAAATAAAGTTTAATTTGGGTTCACCAAGGTTCAACCCATAACCATGCAAATGTCAAATCAATGTTCAACCATCCTACCAATTCATGTTTCTTAATGATTAATATAATTCTATGATTACATTATCAATCACCATGATCAAGCATAACTATAAAAATAATTAAAATTTAAATAGCACATAATAAGCATACATAGGACTCAAACCTAAGTCTTTTCACACAATTAAGTACTCTCAACCATTTAAACTAATACTTTTCCACATTACATTAGTCAATATCAAATGTCATAAAGACTCACACTACCCGCATTTATTAATTAATTAATTATTTAATTAATTAATTTTCACAGACCTTACACAGATAATACTTAAATTGTACTTCCTAGCGTTAGTTTGCTTCTAGTTAATTGTGTCAATAATTCTTATCAAATATTATTTGTGATAATTATCTAAAAGTTTTTAAAAACACAATTCATCCCTTCTATTTTAATTGTGTTTCACATATTATTTTATTTATACATACTTATTTATGATTTAGATTTACCCCTTTCAATCTCTCATACAAATTTCTTGATAAATCTTCCAAACGTGACTTATATACGATGTGAAAAAAATTAGGGAATATTGGTGAACTTTTTCATATTCTTTCAATACTTTTCTTATAAATGATTAAAAAATTAAAATTGTAGTTTTTATGAATCGTGCTTAAAAAAGGTAACCTGTATTCATCAAGAAATTATTGTGGGAATGAAGGAATCAATTTTATCCCTTAAATAAAATAATAGTGATAAAATTAAAGTAAGATAATGTGAAGATAAATTGATGGCCTGCATAAGGGTCCATAACTTATTGGGCTTTAAACTTAAAAACACACTGTTAGTTCTTTTATAACAATTGATTCAAACTAAGAAGGTGAGAGAGAATATCTCAAATTCAAATTTTGTACTGCAAGGGTGAATCGTTTTTCTCTAAAGGTAAAAGACTTTTCGGGTCAAATCATGATTTATAAACATTAATAATAGGAAGAGTATATAAAAGATACTCTAATCCATACACAATAATTTATAGGAATAAATCAGAAAATTAAATAAAGACACAATCATTGAATTAACATAACAACTATAGAAACAATATATATTAAGCACTATTAATCTCACTAACGTAATTTAGTTAGGGAAGTGGACGTTATTCGTAAGGCATAAAGAGTTTATTAATTTTGTCAAATGAAAATATGCCATTAAAAAGATTCGATCTGTCAAATAAAAAAAAAAGGTTAATCATAGAAGGAATAAATACTACGAGAATGAGAAATGCTTTTATTGTGCTAAAAACTATATGTGAGGTTACGTAACAGAGCAAGAGGAGACGTTATTCCGTTATTCCATGAATGTGATGTATTTAAATGATAAATATGAGTCTTTATAGTAGGATGGCATACACCACTTTCACCACCCATGTATAATAACCTAATTAACATAAAAGGTACTAAGGGGTGAAATTATTTTATCGTGTATTTGGATGATGAGGCAATTCAAGAGGGTGATTCAATTATTTGAAGAATTTAAAATTCTTTGTAATTAAATGTTTTATTTGGATAAAGAAATTAAAAAGTATGCATTCTTTTGAAGTATTTCAATTAGCTAAATTAGAAGAAATTCAAATACCCTCGAAAAATGTGGAATTTGAAATTCTTCTCACTCAATCTCACACTTTGGCAGTCTGCTTCCATAGTCTGCCAGAAGTAACCGGCGCAAAGGATTCTGGTAGTCATGGTGTGTGCGCCGAAATGGTAGCCGCATATGCCTTCGTGTAATTCCTTAATGACGTACTGGGCTTGTTCTGTAGTGGCGCATTTGAGAAGTTGTTGGGCGTATCCGCGTTTGTACAGATCATCACCTATCATGGTATATCTGGCAGCTTTAGCTATCCAGCTTTTGTCAACATTTGGTAGCGGGTTACCGGTTTGGAGGTACTGGATGTAAGGAGTAGTCCAATTGTCAGCTTGGGATTGGGTTAGGCTATGGCAAGTATTTGTGATGGAAGGAGCGAATAGCGTTTTTTGTAATAGGGATCGGTGGTGACTTTTTAATTTGGTGCTGGCTTGTTTGGATAAGATGTTGGCTCTAATGTTTTCAGATCTAGGAATGTGTTGGATGCGGACTTGGTCGAAGGCGGACTGGATGACTGTTCGGACCAGATGGTAATATTGTAGAAGGGTGGGGTCTTTGATCTAGAACTCGTCATTTAGATGGCCTACAGTGAGCTTGGAATCAGTTTTGCATGTTAACGATTTGACGCCAACACATACTCAAGGAAATGCATGAGTCCTCTACAATAGGTCACTCGGGATTCAAACCCACACTAGCATGGGTGGATGCTTCCTTCTACTGGCCGGGTTGGACGTGCGACACCCGTAACTTTGTCCAACAATGTTCCACATGTCAACGTAACAAGTACTTACCACACAACCCGCAAGGATGAATCCAACCTTTACCAATACCAGCACAAGTATGGGAAGATTTATCCATGGATTTTATAACCCACTTACCTTCTTCCGTGGGGCATACTGTCATATGGGTTGTTTGTGATCGCTTAACAAAATACGCCCACTTAGTTGCCTTGCCCACCAATTTCACAGCTCCAACTTTGGCATGTCGCTTCTGTAACATCCCTACTAGATATTACTTATATATAAAAAGAACATCAAGAAAATAAGACAAGAATATCAAACGCCAAGTCCTTTATTATTTCCAACGCGGAAAAAATTTCAAAAACTATTCTAATCGTTAAAGATCCATTAAAGCTATTATAAAAGACTCATTACAATTTTCAAAATCCAATAAAATAACAAATTATAAATAAGTTCCTAGCATGAATTCCCACGCTAGCCCCTCTCTCCGTCTCAAGTGTTAGCAGCATCACCTGTATCATCAACTGCTCTCGTGTAAAGAATTACACGATCATCGCTAAGCACAAACAAAAAGGGTGAGCTCAATAATATAAGAAATCGCATAAATCAAATAATATAAAACACCCAATTATATTATCATAATTAGACCTTGGTTAAGTTTGTAGTACCACAAGGCTTTTCAACCTCCAATTCACCTAACAAGTTAGCCATGGACTCAGGTTCTTATGATACTCACACAAACCTGCCCGCTCGTGGTCCTAAATCTACGAACCTCCCCGCTCATAGTCCTACTCTACGGACCTGCCCGCCCGTAGTCCAACACTTGTGATCCACCAGTTACGTACCTCCACGCACGCAACATCTCTCAATTGTGAGCACGAACATATGAACCTACCTCGCTCGTATCCCGACAGGAGAGTAAATATGTATGAAGCTCCACGCTCATACCATCACATGTTAATTACCATCCATGAACCTACCCGCTCATGGCACAACATCCCCTGATCCAAGTTCTCATCAATGAATGCAAACAACGCACACATATTGCACTATACCCGCTTAGGCTTGAAGTCTTAGCTTGAGCGACCAGGCCTATCTCGCTTAAGCTAAACTTCCTCGCCTGAGCGAGAGTGCTACAGGATATAAACGCGAGGTCTCGCTTGAGCGAGCCTTTCCTCACTTGGGCGAGCCCTTCCTCGCTTGGGCAAAATCATCCCTCGCCTAACACAAAGTCCCTTGCCTAGGCGGCGAGACAGCAGTATTACATTCACCTTGACACGATCTCTCTCTTAAGCGAGTACCTCTCGCCTGGGTGAGATGCTCGGTCGCCCAAACCATGGGCTCTTCGCCTGAGCAAGATCCTCGAGCACAACTTCACAACTACGCGATTCCTCGCTTAGGCAAGTTGCTCTCGCCTGAGCAAGATACTCAGACACAAACCATATATTTCGTTTCTGCTATTCTCGCCTAGGTGAGCCTAATTAGCTTGAGCGAGAATAACATACCTTCTCCTTGTCATGCACGCAACAACCAACCCCAATTGCCCAAAAACCACATTCCATTATGCCAAGAAATTCATCACAGAGTACAAACATTATGAACATGATTTGAACACCAAATGTACCACCAAAATTCGAAATTGAACCTTAAACCACAAACAGTACAGGAAAACCCCATAATTTCCATACATTTTCATAAGGGTTTAATCATACTACATCAAAACAATCAAACCCCCAATTCACACCACAATGAGCACGAAATTTCATGGCAAGTATACATTTATTCATTATGTAATTCACAATAGGCGAAATTATTGACAACCAAAATATTCATGCAAACTGGAATTCTCTCTGATTCTTTGCTCCACTTGGGTCTTATAACCTTAGCTCTCATGATTCTCTCTGACTCCCTTTGCACCCCAAACTCGTGCTCCCTTTTTGCTCTAGGTTTCAGACTTCACAAAACCCTTTTTCTGCCTTATTTTCTCCCTTTTATATGTCATTAATGATGGTTAATGGTAAAAAAAACGAGCCTTATTTTCTCCCTTTTATATGTTAATGGTAAAAAAAACGAGAATTAATCTTTTTAATGTTTATAATTACCATTATGGATTGTTTTCCCAACTCCCTTGGCTGTCCAAGGCCCCTAGGGTTTTCCCACCCATTCACATTCAAGTCACCTTTATATTAGCAAAAATAAAGAATTCAATTTCGTTCTTAGCAAGGTTTGAACACACAACCATGAAATCATAAAGCAAGTGCACAACCAATTCAACCAGTCATGTTTCATGATAATTCCTATAATTCTATAATTATGTCATCACTAATATAATCATTCATATTATAAAAATTAACAATAATCAAACAACACATAATTGACATACATAAGACATGAACCTAAGTCCTCTCACACATATAAAGTACTCTCAACCATTTGAGCTAGTACTTTTCTACGTCACAACAATTAACATTAAATGCCATAAAGGCTTCTACTACCCGCATAAATTAAAACAAATTTCTCGGGTCTTACAGCTTCTTCATCGAGATTTGTCACCTTCACGGGCTGCCAAAAACCATTGTCTCCGATCGCGATCCACTATTTGTCAGCACATTTTAGCGCACTCTATTCAAAGCCTAAGGCACAACACTGAAGTTTAGTTCGTCATACCACCCCCAAATAGACGGTCAGAAAAAAGTATTAAATAGAGGGATCAGACCTAACTCTGGTGCTTCATTGGTGACTCCCCCATTCATGGTATCAGCACCTACACCTCACAAAACTATGGTACAACACCTCATATCACTTGGCCATCGACACATCTCCTTTCCACACGCTCTATGGTTGTCCTCCTCCGACCACCTTGGACATGATTCACATACCACGGGATGACACCACCATCTCAAATCTCCTATGATAACACACCATGGTTCTCCATAGCCTCAAGAAGAATCTTCGTCGTACCACCAACGCATGGTCGACCAAGCCAACCAGCACGGCACTGACCAAAGTTTCAATATCCGTGACTGGGTTTGGGTTCGCCTACAATCGTATCTCCAACAATCAGTGCATCACTGGTCGTGCCCCAAGCTAGTGTCGCGTTACTCTGGTCCTTATCAGATCCTCCGTCGCATAGGCAATGTAGCCTATGAACGCCAACTCCCTCCCACCTCTGAGATCCACCCAATCTTCCATGTTTCTCTCTTACGACCTTTCAAAGGAAAACTCTCCCCGCTCTCCGCAACTTAGTTTTCAGCTTCTGAAAACACTGAACGTCACCTACCCATAATCACTTTAATTCAAACCTCACTTCCCAACCAAACTCATTAACTCCACCGACCCCACCAACCATAACTTACCATGTCTACACTTCCTGAAGCTTATAAAATCACTCACGCACCACACTACCTCGATCCCATCAATGTCATAACCCCTCATAAATCTCATGCATTAAATGTGTCCCATCACATACCACCTAACTTCCTCGAGCCCAACACCCTAATAACCCCTCATTTCACACAAACCCTCCAAGAGCCTATTCCTATCATGCTGCCCCATGACCCGAAAACACCAACCACAACCTTGGCTCAATCACCCTCACGAAGCCACTTTGAGGCAAAACGAGTTTTTCAGGGGCATGCAATGATACAACAAATGCTAGCACTTCCAAAAGGACCACACTTGAGCACCAAAAGCCCAAATGGATGGCATACTTCATTTAAAAATTGGGTTGTTTGTTAACTACTATACTATGTTCTTTTATATTTTTTTATGTTTGTATTCTGGGCACTTTAGGCCCATTAAACTTTCCCTATTTTAGGGTTATCAATGAAGGAATGAAGGGAAAGAATGTTTGTTTTTCAATATTTTAGTGTCCTCTCCTTTTCCCTAGATAGTGTTATAGCCTCTGATTGAGTATTTGAATTGATGTTAATGTGATCATGTGAAATAGATAATTAATTTTTTGAACCAAAACATTCAAAAGCATAATCTTGAGACAATCACATTCTAGAAGAAGAAAGTTTTCTAAATCAAACGTTCAAAATTTATGAACATTAGGAAATGATTGATGAACACGCTCTTTGATTGATTAAGAAATATTATTGTTGGAAAAAATCAAATGCATAATCAAAATGCACGAAGTTTCTCTTATAGGAAATTGTGAATGTTGTAGAAAAAGAAGAATTGAAATCAAGCCTAAGCTCATTTGAGAAAGGAAAGAAGATATCTTAAGGAGCATCAGCAAATTTATAATTGAAGTCTTGAAGACCATGATGAAGCATTGAAATTCAAATTCTCGACGACTATCAAGTGCAGCAACTATATAAAGGATGCAGATCCATATGAGAAGATTAACGAAAGAATTGAGAAAGGAGAAAATGTTGTGAAACTATTGTTTAGAAAGATATTAGGTAGAGAGCTAACATATTGTAAATCCTTCATCAAGTGAAGTTGCAACTTGTGAGATAAGTGCGAACTCCTGCTATGAGAGTGTTTCTCTAATTATTTATTGTAATTGAGAATTCTTGATCTCAGGGGAGATTAAGAAGGATACATGGAGAGGTTGATACTCGGTGTAGCCTGGAGAGGTTTACCTTTGATACCTAGAGAGGTTGAAACTTGTATAACCTAGAGAGGATGATACTCGTTACTGATCAAAGGTGTTAATTAGTGGAATATCTTAAACATATTGCTTAAGAGACTGAACGTAGCCTCAGTGAGACGTGAACTAGTATAATCCTTAGAGTGCATTTTCTCTACGCCTACCTTTTATTTTGAATATTTTGTTTGCACGTGTATTGTTTGAATTTGTTTAGAGGCTCTATTCATGTTCCCTCCCCCTTTTAGAGCTACATTACATCAACGTGTTGTTTGAATCATTTGATGGTGTTTTAATTTCGTTTTCCCTCACCGTTTTTTCACTTTTAAATGACTAATGATAATAAAGGTAAGATATCAAAATGACCAATAATAGTAAAATCTAAAATACCATCAAAAAAATAATCAATAGATAAAACTTATATTGACATTGAAAAACATCATCATATCTATCGGTAGATAGGTCATTATGAGCACCTTCAATTCCATCATCATCATGTTAAACATCATCTTTAATAAAATTAATATGTTCATCACTTGACGTATTATTATGAATATCAATATATCTATCAATAGATATATCAATGTGATGTGATTCTACAATTGGTTTATTTGATCTTTGAATCTTGATCTCATTGACATCTACTATTATTTGGCCCAACTATTTTTAAGTTGCACCACTCGAGTCATGGCATCCATCTTCTCAGCCATCATACTCATAATTTTTTTTAAGTTCGATCACTGAATAGAACAGTCAAATGTGGTTATTGTTGCTCAAGAATAAAGGTACTCATAATTAGTAAAAAAATATCCAAAATATAGGTCATAAAGTTGTCCATACGAAGACTATTGAAAATAATGATCATTATTCTTTTGAAATTTATATTATTAATTATTTTCATACAGAAAATTATTTTTGCATTTTCTTTAAAAAAAAAACTATATCAGAATCACAAATAAGTTTAGAAAAATAGAGAAAAAGAAAAATTTTGTAATAAAAAAATAAAATTAAAATAACAAAAAAAAAAAGAACCAAAATGTAAAAAATTATAACCATGTTCCCAACAATGACACACAATTTGATAACAATGTCATTGAAACGGTCAAATTAAGACACAAAATTATATCAGAATCACAAAATAAATCACAACAAAAATAAAAAGAACAAACAATTTCTTTCATATAACCTCAAAATTCAATTACGAAATTATAACAGAATCACCAAATGATTTAACACTCCACATAGGATAAAAATAACATAAAAATAAAAGAAAATAGAGGAGAAGATGTGAAAGAGTGAGAGAGGCATGGAGAAGGAGGACTAGCCAAAATCACGACATGCAAAGGCTTCCTCGGTTCTCCTCAATTAATTCCCCTAAGTCTCTTTTGTATAGAAATTGGGTTGACCCTTTGTGTACTTTTTATAATGCTCAATCATCTCTTTGTTAATGTAATCTTTTCCAAATATATTTTAAATAAATTTAATATCTCTATGATATATTTAGTTGTTGTAGAGATTTAAAAATATTCAAGAAGATATTGCCATAAAAAGATTTGTCAGTTACTATCTCTTGATATTTTATGATATCATTATATAAAATATTTATTTCAAATATCAAATAAAATGTTTAAAGATATATTTGTCATAAATTATAACTTACCATAAACATTATTGCATTATCAAAGTCGTTTCAATTAAGATAGAGGAAATCTCATAAACCATTTTTTAGCCCCCATCTATCGTTGGGCCATAAAAAAATTTCACTAGACCATTTAGAGTGCAGCTCGTTCGACGTCCAAATTGCTCGCTAGGTGAGTTGTGGTTTTTGACAAACCCATCTCTTCACTTTTTCATGCCTTTTTTGTCATCTTTATGTGATGCATGACTTGTCTTCTTATAATTTTTATTGTTTTCTATTTTTCGGTTCTTATGATGATTTATTGTTTGCTACGTAACTAAAAAGTTATTTTTAGTATCATATACGTGCGTACACATAAAATAGATAGAGTTGTTTATAGTTTAATATAGAAGAAAAATAAATAAAATAACAATAGTTACTCTATAAAATTGAAATCAGTTAGTTATTTTTAATTGTGGATTGACCAAAACTATACTAATAGTCTCCTACAAACTTTTTTTTAACTAATTAAAGAAATTTAACACCGTTTAGATGACATAAACTATAAAATTATATGTTCACATTACTTTTGTTTTCTAAACCCAAAACTTACTGGTTGTTTATCAATTTGAATAATTTTTTTAAACATACAATTTGGTAGAAAATATTTCTAGAATATAAAATTTATTTGTAGAATATATATTAAAATTAATTTGAAAAAATATTTCTAAATTATATAAAATATATATAAATTAATGTGACACTTTATTATTGCATACTGTAAGCTAACATTCTCATCACTTCATCATTTCTTTGAATATATTAATTTATTGCATTTTGATATATATATATATATATATATATATATATATATATATATATATATTTTGTATTATATATTTTTTTTTTATTATATAATATATATATATATTTATTTTTTTTTTATTATTAAAAATATATAAAATATA
>Ga0099822_1003030_pt1 | contig 21357 bp, 9 predicted proteins | sample CowpeawhiteBW_FD_76839 | JGI IMG/M metagenome (GOLD analysis project Ga0099822, IMG submission 76839) | Root nodule microbial communities of legume samples collected from California USA - Cow pea white BW | ecosystem: Host-associated > Plants > Roots > Nodule | place: USA: California | collected...
GCAAGGCTAATTTCGTTCTAGCACAAAAGGAGACAAAGAATGTGTCTCATATGTCTCCAAAAAGTGGCCAAAATGTGCTAAAAACAAAGGAGACCAAAGGTACATAGGTACACTTGCTTCATGTCTTTTACATTATGCTTTATGCCTTTGCTTTACTCTCTCCTCCACATCATTTATGCTCCCCAATCACCATGTGCCACCTAACATTGCTTTCTTACTCCTAATTAACCTACAAAGCAAATAAACATAGATTAACATGTTGACTTAGGTCAAGTCAACTATAGTCAACAAGTCAAACTTAGTCAAAGGTCAATAAGTCAACTAAAGTTGATTCAACTAAGTCAACTTTGGGAATCAAAAATAACAAACACAAACGAAAGAGATGAAGAATTAGTGAACTTCCTTTCTAAACATGCTTAGTCTTCTTAAGCATGTGTCTCCATCCTTGGTTGGGGTCAATCCTTCATCATGAGCAAAGTTCAAATTATTTAATCCGCCTATAAAATAAATAAAGGAAGTCAAAATTTGAAGTTAAGAGTAATTGCATAAAATTAAAAGTTATATATTTAAATAAAGCAAGATAGATAGAGATAAAGGATATATAATTAAAAAGATAATGTTAAAGAAAGAAGGTATGCAAATACAAAAAGTGTAACAATCCAATTTTCCAGAATAAAATATATGCTCTTAGGTCATTACTTTATGATAAACAGAGTCATTGACAGACGCATATAATAATGTCTAAATATAATTACCATCAATAAAAAAATTATGGTTCAAAAAGACATTTAGATGAACATTTTTAAACAAATTGACTATAATTAATACAGTTTTCCAAAAATGCTATACATCAGCACCTAAACTAACTACTACGTTAGGCCTTCAATGACTTTCCTCAACTCCTGTGCGACTACCACCATTTGTGCCTATCCTTGGTCATGTATTAATATATGATCATTACAGAACAGAAAACCAAACAAACACAATGGAAGAAGTGCAAAGGTAAACTAATACATTTTAAAAACAAGAAACTTAAAGTAAAAACAATAATGACTTATTATTAAAAAAATGAACAAAACATATTTTTGACGTAAGAATAATTTCTTAGCTTACTCTTTCCCAAGTCTCCCTTATTGCCATCACCCTACATGTGTAATGGACATTCTTTATTTATCATAACCAGTCATAAACTTTAGTATTTTCTCATATCAACTATCACTCTACTACCTTCAAGATTTCAAATAGTTTTCACGCCATTTCATTCACCAAAATATCACAAATAAATGAACCACAACTAGACATTGCTTCCATAAGACAAACAAGTGTATTCAATAGATTCGTGGAACTTTCTTTCTGTCATACTTACTTACCACTAATCATTCAAATTATAATCACATCCAACTTCACCAAGTCATGACAAGGTTAAGTTCACTAGCTCCTTAAGTATGATCCTCTTTCATATCATATCGTTCGCTTTGTGAAGTTTCCTTCGACTCTCACCACCTAGATATCTTTCTCTATGTGAGTTAGATACTAAAAGAGTAAAGATAGTCTCACTCATGGAATCACCTTTCAATAGACTTTGACATACATACAATAATAGTAATTTTCCCTTGAAAATACTACCTTGACTCAGATCTCACAATACCAATCCAAACAAAGTTCATAATACTAATGTCTCAAACTTTATACACACAACAATCAACCCATAACCCAACCCTCTCAATACCATCCATATCACACTTTAACACAATGATCAATGAAAATCATAACAATATTTTCTTCTTTTTTTCATAGTTCAAACATTATTATAGTAGTTTTTCTTTAACTATTATGTGAAATCACTTGTTTTGGGTACTTTATAAAAGACCCTTGTCTACATTGAATGAGTTGTTTACTTTTTTTTTTTTGGTTTTGTTTTTGGTTCACGATGGTGGTGCAGTGCATGTACTAGATAATCATCCATATATACATTTAATTGTTAAGGCAATTGTAGCATTGATGGGACACTTGCAACCTAGCCATTTCTTGTTTTCGTGGCAACTTTATGCCTAGACCTCCAGTCTTTCCCCAATTTATTTTTCTTGTTCTTTATTCAATTCACGACAACATCATCTGTAAGACTCGAGAAATTTAAATAATTAAATAAATCATTATTTAATAAATGTGGGTCGTGGAAGCATTTGGATACTATGTTGGAGTTTCATAAATTATGGATTTTTGGATAACTTTCGATTAATAAATGTTTTAAAATTTCCCGCGTTTCTGGGAAGCGAAGTATAATAAATGAGGTTTTCATCATATTTCTTAATTTTATTACTTAAATTAGTAATATCTGACCGGGATGTTACATCATCCCCTGGTGATCACGAGGTAGCGTAACCCACTCTTTTAGATCCAACCAACTTTCATTTTTCGTTTGGCTCTTGTTTCCTCTTTATGGTGGTGTGATGCAGCTTGGTTCCGATGTTTGATCCCCTCACGTGACGAGTTACCTTGCAGAAGGAAACCCTTGGGGTTACATGAATATTTTTGGTTTCTCCCATTATTGTGCAACCACCTCCTTTCTCCTTCTCTTCCTAGCTTTATCTCTTAATACTCATGCATAAACGAGTTTATTCTAGTGTTGTGAAATGACAGGTTTTCATGGACCCATTTCCTTTTCTCTTATTTTAGGTTTGTAGTGTAGTTGACATCCGTCCTTTAACATGTTGGTGGACAACTTTTTGTCTGCAATACTAGTTATAAATTGTGGTGAAGCTTTGGGAAGGGACCTACGACCTACTGATAATATGCCTCTTTCTTTTTCTTTCACATTTTTTTTGTGGTGCAGTGAATGTGTTAGTATGCTATATATATTTATGAGTTAAGGCAATTAATGCTTGGATGGCATTGATGTACGTGGTAAAGGCTTGCACATGGTTTTTTCTCTTGCTGGTAGGACGTCAGGTTCTTTTGAATGCAAAGCAAGGTAATACAATCTAAACCCTTCTAGTGGGTCTGCGGTGGTGCACCCAAAAATGTTGCACGGCTACCCCTTTTAGCTTAATGGTAAGTCTTGGTGCTTGTGTTCATAATATTGCATGATTTTTGTGGGGAGACCAGTGGCTTAACGCCTTAGGCAACCAACCCGTGAGGATGAAGAACTACTAGTCTATTGGTTGGTTTTATGCGTAGATAATCGTGCTTTAGTACTATGAAACATAGGGATTATGCTTAATAACTTTGATTGTTCTTCTTCACTCATGGGGCCGATATGGGAAATTCCATGCAGTCTTGTCATTGTAGGGTGTTGGTTAAGGGTTAGTTTTGTCCCATTGGTTAGATCACATTATGTGATTTTTGGGTACAACCACATGTGTAAATTGGTAATGCATATATCATGAGGTTTTTAAGTAGTTTCCCAACGTGTGGCCCTACTGTTGGTTCAAGTGCGCTTGATCTTACTTGGGTTTGCCTGTTAATAGAATTTAATTGATGGTTTGGTGCTTGATGAAGAATCGTCTCAAATTTGGGAATGAATTTCGTCTTGAACGAAAATGGGTATGAACCCTAGAACGAATGGGGAAAAATTGGAGGATGTCGATTTAGGGGTTTTCAGAACGGGAGAAAATCACACCACTTGGAGGAGGTTCCAAGATAAGTGAGGAAGATCTGCCACTTTGATTCAGAAATTCAAAGATAAGGATCGGTGGTTCTATAGAGAACCTCGAGACTTGAAATAAAACTCAAATTTTCATATAACTCAAATATGAATACAAAGTGTTTCACAAGAGCTTATTACTATGGGCCAAACACTAAAAAGCCCAACACGACTAAAAGGTCCAATAAGGCCCAAACAAAAACATTACAAAAATTATAAAAAGATTTCCTATTCTATGATCTGAAGCTAATCCGAGATATTTTTGAAGGTCCTAGGCATGATTCCATCAACTGCTCCAAAATGCATATGCCGACCCTAACCATGCCTCCATTAGTGCTTTAGTTGATCTTTCCATTTTGGTTAGGATTTAACGCTTCAAGGGCCTTAGTGCCTACTTTGTTCGTTTATTGCTTTCTTGTGGGTCTCAAGGTCACTCTCCACTCATGTATGTGAGAGTGACCTTGAAAGATAAGTTGTTGGGAGGTTTTTCGTCGTACCTAGAAATCCATAGATGATTCTTTCGCCTGTGCGAAATAGTGGAAAAAGGTCCTCTTCGCCTGTGTGAGGCAATGGGAGAGGATGAGTTTGATTGCTACACTTTCTCACCAGTGCGAGACAGTGGAGAGGGAAAATATGTTTCGCCTTAGTTCTGAGTCGTTGCCGAGTATAGTGCTCAGTGTGAGATTCACTAAAGTTTTTACCCGTAAGTCTTTGGCCTAGATTGATTCGACTTGACATTGGGCTAGGACTGACTTGGCTCGATGCTTTGTCCTAGCTAGACCTTTGACTTGAATCAACTTGGCTTGACCTTTAGATAAGGCTAACTCATCTCCACCTTCAACCTTGACTGACTTGTCTCAACCATATGCCCGGAAAAACTTTTCTCGACCTTTGACACAAATCTACTTCCCTCGACCTTTGATATGGGTTGACTTGTCTAGACCTTCGACTTGAGGCGACTTGTCTTGACCTTCAACTTAGGATGACTCGTCTCAACCCTTCGACTTGAGTAAACTCAACTTGGCTTTAATCTTGGGTCGGCTTGACTCGACCTTCAACCCAGGTCAACTCGCCTTGAACTTTTGTCTTGGCCGACTCATTTTGATCTTTGACCTGTGCCTACTAGGCTGACCTTTGACTCATGCCTATTAGATTTGATTTTCGGTCAAGGCTAATTCTGCTCGACCTTTGACCACGATATACTTGTCTCACCCTTTGGCTAGATTCTTAGCCCAGATTGACTTGGCTTGACCTTTTGTTTATTCCGTCTTGGCTTGACTTTCAGCTCATACTGAGTAAGCTTGACCATTTGGTCCGTGCCGACTTTAGCCGACCTTTGGTTTGTACTAACTCGACTCAACCTTTGACCCGAACAAACTCATCTCGACCTGCGACCAAGGCAGACTTGTCTCAACCTTCAACTTGGGCTTATTTGTTTCAACCTTCGACTTGAGCTTGACAAAGGGCATGGGTTGATTCAACTTGACCTATGACCCAAACCGACTTGACCCAACCTTCGATCCTCTCCAACACGACCCAACCTTTGGCCTATTTGGACTCGCTAGACTTGTATTAGCCTTTGGTCCAGATCGACTTGCCTCGACCTTTAACCTAGGCTGACTTGTCTTGACTTTCGATTAGATCAATTCGTCTCAACCTTCAAATTTGCCGATTCACCACAATCTTCAGCCTACTTGTCTCGACCTTTGGCCCCGACAACTTGTCTTAACCTTTGGTTTGGACAGATCGTCTTGATTTTTAGCTTGGATTGACTCGTCTCAACCTTCAGCATGAGTCAACTTAATTCAACATTTGACACAGACTGACTCTACTCGACCTTCGATTCGAGCTCGCTTGACATTACCTTTGAAGGTTTTGTATTTAGAAGTTAATAAAGTCTTAATGTCAAATTCGACCTTACCCTGTCTAACTTTAAAAGTGTTTTAAAAAACTACAGATTTTTCAACCTATTCATTTAGATAGACAGATACTTATCTAATAGTAGGTTGAGAGACTCATGATTTAATCTAATACCACTAATATTGTATTTCTGATTATCAAACATCGAGTTCATTCCAAAATAGGAATATAAAGATAAAATTCATTACATGCTTTCTTAACCAAACAAATATTGTGACCACACTAAAAAATAAATTGGTGGATACGGTCTAGATAAAATCGTGCCAACATTTTTTTAATATAAATTCCTATGTGCTTTACGAGGCCTTGAATCACTTAAATTGTATATTATGCGGCAACAAAGATGCACTTGTTTTCAAGAGCACTTGACGGGGAAGGAGAACCTGAGCAAATTGTATAAAAGGTAGAGATAAACCAGAAATACAAGTTCTTACTATATATTGCTTAATATTTTTATATTTATTCAATGTGTAAATTTTGAAGAAAATTAAGGAAAGAAAAATAAAAATGTATGAGCATGTGAGAGGAAAGAAGCAAGTGGAGTAGACAAAAATGTAAGGGCAGTGTTGGGTAGGTTGAATTTTGTTTATAGGTAAATAGATAGAAAGATGAGAAATGAATTATTAAGATTGAAAGGGTGTGCAACTTTTGGGGAGCAAACAGGGATGGCCCCCTAAACCCCACCCACATAAATAAATTCATAAATATCCAATAAATGTATATTATTTTCCTTATTGCCTGGGTGCCCATGTCTCCTCCATTAAAATTTCCCCACTCATAATTGTTACCTGTGACGGGAATAGGATCTCCATAGCTCAAACACTTCAAGAATATTAATTAAAAAACACCAGAAAAGGGCTAAAAGAATTAATATTAATAATACATTGTTTATTGTATTGACATGTAACATAGTAGATGGTAGATACTACATACACATATATTAATGCTTTTGACAATCCACAAGTATAGCTATTAGCTAGTGCTCTTTCATCATCATCACCATCACCATTCTTTCTCTCTTTCTCTCTCCTCCCTCACTCTCTCTCCCAATCCTCTCCCTCGCACTCTCTGCACGACACAGCCAAGCTTGGGAATCCTTCTCACTATTCTAATGCACCCTATTGGACTTTGCTCTGACCAAGAGATACCCTTTTTCTGCAATCCTAATCTCCTAGATGTTTCATACAGAATTTACATCTACTAGGGCATGAAAACCTTCAAGCTCCTTTTTTTCGACTCCATTTCCATTGCTCCAACATTGCTGATCGGTGAGTTTTCTTTGCTTCGGCCTGGAATTTTTTTTTTCTTTTTCGCAACCCTTTTCGAACAAGGGGTTGCGTTTTGTTTTCGCCCTGCTTGGGCTTGAGTTCAGAAGCTTTGAGTTTGTTTTTTCTTTCTTTCTGAGATGGGTCTGTTATTGCACACACTGTTCGGCCATTGTTCCATTTTGGGTACCTATTTCTTGGAATGGCTTTCTTTCTTTGCTTTGCTTTGCTTTAATCACTCTTTCTCTATTCCGATGAAAGCATCTTGCTTGTGACGGGGTTCGGATTTCTAGGATGTTAATGCATGTGGCGATTTTGGATTCTCTTTTGTACACTTCATGATGAATCGCTTGTTTCCTATAGTTTTTCTTCTGTTAGGTTCACTTTGAATATATCAGTTGAAGATTTGGTATGGCTTTGGCTTTAACGGGATTGAAGTCCCAAATTTTTTTATGTAGTGCCAACGAGGTGTTGATGTTTTGTATGAAAATGTATAATCGATTAATCTTGAGTACCACTGTTACACTTGAGAGCTTATATTTTATGTCTTCACATGATAAATTTCTGTAGATGCACCGGCCTTTACAACCGAAGAACTTGCCTAATGATCTTGATTTCCCTTAGTTTGTATTTTGCTCGTGTGTCGATTCCCGTTTATGTTGTTTATATTATGTTCGTGAAATAGTAAATTTTCACTTGTTAGGTTTACTTTATCCTGATGAAGTTCACTTCGTGTGAACCATTTTCTTCTGCTGTATAAGCCTATAGACAGGTCTGTATAAAATATACTCTCCGAACTATTTTCTCCACCTATTTGAAACTGGTTTGTTAATTGAAAAAACTTTATAGTTTGAGTATAACCGGACATGGTGTTTTTGATTTGAATAAGTGGATTCGGGTCTTTCATTTTTGAATTTTATTGAGGATACGTTTGGTGTGATGTAGGAGAATTGACCGATGAACCGATTGGACTTAAGAGCTCATCATTCTGGATCGACACAATCAGAGGAGTCCGCTCTGGACCTGGAAAGGAGCTACTATGGTCATCTCAACCCTTCGTCTAGCCCTTCACACTTGCAACCTTTTGCTGGAGGTACCCAGCATTCTGAGAGCAACGCTGCCTACTTTTCATGGCCTACATTGAGTCGCTGGAATGATGCAGCAGAAGATAGAGCCAACTATTTTGGGAACCTTCAAAAGGGCGTGCTGCCTGAAACTTTGGGTCGATTGCCAACAGGACAGCAGGCCACTACCTTGCTTGAATTGATGACTATTAGGGCATTTCATAGTAAGATCTTACGCAGGTTCAGTCTCGGCACTGCAATTGGATTTCGAATTAGAGGAGGTGTTTTGACTGATATTCCAGCCATTCTAGTCTTCGTTGCTCACAAAGTTCACAGGCAATGGCTCAACCATGTTCAGTGCCTACCTGCTGCCCTTGAGGTGGGGAATTTTGGTTCTTCTGGCTATGTTGCAGGTTTCTACATGGCTTTAGTGGATCTCCTCACACTTTTGTTGTTTGCCAATTGGTTGTCTTTGTATTATGTATTTAGTATTTTAGAAATAAGTAACATGTTGCAACTATGGTTTGTGGATTTATAAATGGGAAAAAGAGAAAATACTATAGAATGCTAGATATGGGAAATTTTTTAAATGTCGGCTTGCTAAAACTTTTCACTATTCTTTTTAACTTTTCAGGATTATGTTGCAAATAAACAATGATTTAACATAAGAAACAGGTGCTGGCTATTTAGAAATTTTTGGGACACCCAATGATTGTGTTATTAAGGCTAATAGCAGTATGCTTCTCCACATGCTTATAAGGCACTAATTTGTCAATATCATTTTTGGCCTACAATGGTCTCTTATCAGAAAATGATTAACAAATTTCTAGTTTAAAAAAAATAATCTTCTCCCAAATTATGTGTGTATGGAAATCTGGTTGCATTAACATAAAACTTTTCTTCATGTTTTAGATATCAAATGCTGATAGAATAGTCTACCAAACTACAATGTGTTCTTTCCTTTTAGTTTTTTGGCAATTTATTTAAACATATTTTATGGATGAGCAGTAAGCATACATATTTCTTATGGTGATAACCTAGCTTATTATATAATGTATTTTCCTCCAAAGTTACCATCTTAAATCAACAATGGAACTTTTGCACTATTATTTAAGATCTATAGTTTGTTGTAATTTTCAATGAGGCTTTTCTATTTAATGATGCTGAAGTCACTTCTTAATTTTCCAAACAGGGACCAGGAGGTGTTTGGTGTGATGTGGATGTTGTGGAGTTCTCCTATTACGGTGCACCTGCACAAACCAGTAAAGAACAATTATATACGGAGCTTGCTGATGGCTTAAGAGGAAGTGATTCATGTGTTGGCTCAGGTTCTCAGGTACTTCTGCTTTGAAGAATCAATTTCCTCTGTATTACATTTTCTGCGTACTAAATGCAAGTAAAAGGAAAATCGTGTTTCTTAATTTGATTCTGGAGAAGAGATTATCATTCTTGCTGTTATGGTCTTTATCCTTTTATTTTTATGGAATTGAAAGTGGTAAATATTTTGATATTTAGCACATTTTCCTTTTCCAAATAGATTAGACAATCATGATACCAGTTTATACAATTGGCATTTATCTAAAAAAAATTGACATTTCCTCCTGATTCAAACCATGGCATGATAATAAATTATTTTTTTTATACGTATTATAGATTTTATTTTATGTTTCCACCCATTCATTGGTCTATGATGGGAAATTCACGAGGAGGTGTTATTGGTGTACGATTGAAGTATGCATATGAATGATAAAATGCAGAGTTGTTATTATTGAAGTATCCAATAATAAGAATTTGTAGCTGGTAATCTATAAATCTGTCTTATTGATGGGATTACTGAATTGACAACTTTCATTTCTTGATTTTTTTCTTAACAATTTAGGTTAAGGTGTTTTTTTGTTCCTAGCTTTTTGTACTGGTTGTATGGACCTGTACTATCAAGTCACCTAAATTAAAGTTACAAATTTCTTGTTTTTAATGGACTGAGATAATTGTTTTCATCACAGAAATGTATTTCTTAGATACATTTCTTAAGTATGAAATGGTGGCTAAAATGGTCGAGCAGTCATAGTTTCAAACAAATAATTCTCCATTTAGGGCATTTGATGGTTATACCGTGCTGTTGACAGACAGCTTTATTCTTTTACTGATTAAAGAAACGATGCTATACGAAACTCATTTTCATTCCTTTTGTACTTTTAACATGTTCAGATACTGCTTTGCTTGGATTTGTTCTTATTTTTATTTTTTTCACATTTTGATTTCTGCTCCTCATTACCTACCTTGAACCTCCATGTAATACTGGCATCTATCTGAAGTCTTGGTAATTATTTCCCTTTCTTCCTTTATAATTTCTTCCCCTTTAAGGTTGCAAGTCAAGAGACATATGGAACATTGGGTGCTATTGTCAAAAGCCGAACAGGAAATCGAGAAGTTGGCTTTCTGACAAATCGTCATGTGGCTGTTGATTTAGACTATCCAAACCAGAAGATGTTTCATCCATTACCACCCAGCCTTGGACCTGGTGTATATCTTGGTGCAGTTGAGAGGGCAACATCATTTATTACTGATGATCTTTGGTATGGAATTTTTGCGGGAACAAACCCAGGTAATGTGGTTCTAAGCTGGAGATGATCATGAATATTTTACTGGTGGTGATCAACAAGATGAAGTTCTCAGTCAAGCTATTTGTGCATCTTAAAATTTGGGGTCTAACTCGTCTTTAATGTAAATAATAGGAACATAACTTTTGTTCCTATTGCATACATAATGAAGTTGAGTTTCTTTCTATGATGCACTAATAATTCAATTTGGATCACGTATTCGACGGATACGTATCCATATTGGAATACTATAAGATACTTTACCGATATTTATTGGATACTTTTATGATGACAATAGTTCATAATTTTTTATTTTGTCAATGTTTAATACATATGATTTTAATTCGGATTCAAACAATAAAATCATATATTTATCATGTTTTTCAATATACATATATCACGTATCATATCCTATTATTTTTAAAATAAATGTGTCGGCATATCAGATACGTGTTGCATTCGACACATATCGTATCCGTGCATCATAGGTTTCTTTATATATCAAGATGTTTCTTTAGTAATTGTTTTGATATTCTTAGAAACTACTAACTTGGGAAAAAGAGGATCATTGTGCCTCTTTGTATTCTTTAAAAAATAAATTAAAAATAAAAGAGCAATCTGGAGGTTAATTAATAAATAGGTGAGTGGTTTGTGGTGTGCTGCTGGAGGATATGAATGATTTAGGGAGTGTAATTACTGAAGTAGAACGAGAGAGAACAAAGACTAAATAAAAAAAATAAGATTGTGGGAGAGAAATAACTGTTCACACGGTAATAGTTTCAAGGGTAAAATAGAGTATACAATATGTGTACGCTAAAACTTTATATCCCGTTTCTATTTAGTCATAGATGCAAAAGAGTACTGTAAAGAAGTACCATACAGAGGAAAGCTACATCTTAATTTCCTAAGGGAATGACTTGTACTCAGAATTTGAAAGGCTTAGGCTAAGGTTTTAACAATTATGGTTTTACAGTTAGAGGCGTTTCTGTCTAGAGAATTATCTTGAAAAGTGAAATCTGTTACGGTGGAAGGAAATCTAATGTTGGGAGTTTTTCTGCTAATATTTTCTGAGGCATTATATTGTTTTGCTCGACATGAAAATATTGTGCTGAATAATCCATGGTGTTCTGCCTGCAGTTCCCCACAGTAATGACTACACTGATCTATTGTCTTGGTTGTGCTTGAGATCTGATGAGCCCTATAGTGTTATTTTGGTTTTATTTTCATCCCCCCATTACATTATACGCTAAATCTAATTTTTTCACCCTACCTGGAGATGTTTCACTTTAATGGTGATTTAAGTTCTTATATTGTCAAATTCATGATATTCTCATTTCGATTTTGTTGGTTATGATTCTGGCTTAGAATTCTGTTGGATCCCAACCCTTGACTGATGCACATGCACATTACAATTTTGTATTCATGCAGAAACATTTGTGCGAGCGGATGGGGCCTTCATTCCATTTGCAGAAGATTTCAATATGAACAATGTAATTACTACTGTAAAAGGTGTAGGTGAGATTGGTGATGTAAACATCATAGACTTGCAGTCTCCAATCAACAGTCTCATTGGAAGACAAGTGGTTAAAGTCGGAAGAAGTTCTGGTTTGACTACAGGGACTATAATGGCTTATGCCCTAGAGTATAATGATGAGAAGGGGATTTGTTTTCTCACTGATTTTCTTGTTGTTGGTGAGAACCAGCAGACATTTGACCTTGAAGGTGACAGTGGAAGCCTCATTCTTTTGACTGGAAAAAATGGGGAGAAGCCGCGCCCTGTTGGCATTATCTGGGGTGGGACAGCTAATCGGGGTCGATTGAAACTAAAAGTTGGTCAACCACCAGAAAATTGGACAAGTGGAGTTGATCTTGGTCGTCTTCTTGATCTCCTTGAACTTGATCTCATTACTACAAATGAAGCTCTCCAAGGTTTGGTAACATTCAGTTAATAATGCAGTTCTCAATATTAAAAGGCTGCACTTTCCAGTGTTTTATGGCTTCATAATTGTTTGAAACTTTATGATTTAGGCAAGGAAAATGAAGAGAAAAAGGCTAGCTATGTATTTTAAGATTGATAGTAAGATGTTACATGTAGATGATAACATTATCGCAATGCACCTATGTATACTTTTAATTAGGTCAAGCACTGGACTAGTAGTACTTCTAGTACAATCCCTTATATTACTACTGATTAAAAACTACTAATATATTTTCTAACACCTCTCCCCCGCTGAAGTTGATTACAGGTACCACACCCATTAACTAAAGCAAAGAACATTGCAAACTTTTAAACCAACTGAACTGATCACAAAGAAATTTGGAACTAGTATTTAACTGATGTAGCTCAGAAGTCTGCACACCCTGTTGGATCAGATGTGTTGATGAAATTGTTGATTGTATTTCTGAGTGCCCGTATTGATTTGGGCAATGCTATTTATACATTATCCTAGACTCTACTACTCTTTTAGGCCAACTAACAACTTTTTTCTGTCAGCAAAACTCTCAAGTAACTACCAAAACCGGAAAAGTGCCGAAAAATTTGCAAAATATGCACTGGAAAGACTACTCTTGGATTTGGTTTAGGATTAATTCAACCACAAAAGCTAGTCCGTGAGGGGAGGATTACTCAAGCCTTAATACCCCCTCTACTTTAGCCATATCTGTAGTTGATATGTGATCTCAACTACTACTATATCAACCTTTTGCATCAAAACCTCGACCACATCCTTAGAAGATAGCACCTTTCTTCTCCTTGGGGCACCTCAAGCAAAACTTAAGTTTAAATAGTCTGTTAAAACATTCTAGACTATTTTTTATGATTAATTTTCATATTTTCTGATCATCTCATGATTAATTCGTTTCCTCAGCTAACAGATCATCCATTTGAAATACATGGAAGTAGGATTAAATGACATCAGATTACAGAAATTACATCACTCTGTTGCTGTCCCAGAGTTGAGAAATTTCTAGACATTAAATGATGACTTTCCCATAACACCACTGCACCAGTACACTTGAATTGGAATAATAAAAACCAGTGAGTATGTACTTAGCTGATGTATGTTTGTGTTTTGCCTAAAGCTAGGTACACCCATAAAAAGCTCTATGTAATCCGATGACTACACAATAATAGTCATGCATAATTTTAACGCTCCCCCTCAACCCAGAGCATATAGATTGTATGTACCAAGCTTGAAACATATAAGTTGAATTCTAGGCCTCTCAAGGACAAGTTTACAAGTGGCTGGAGACATAGATTTATATTTAACTTCTACATTGGGTTGGGACATGTTGTTTCTTGCTCTTCCGAGAGATAATATTCCCTCCAGTGAATGCACTATCCTATGCTGGATCATTTGTCAATGGGACAACCAGCCTAATCTGCATCACAATACCTTATAATTTGAGTTTTTCCTTTGTCCTCATACAACAATCCTTGTCTTGGAGTCTTTTTGATATATTTGAGAATGAGAATTACAACGTTACATTGATCAACGTGAGGACTCTCCTTGAATTGACTAACATATCTCAGCATAAGAAATACCAGATCTTGTAATATTGAGAAAAATGAGGTTTCCTACCTGCATCTTTATATCTTTCAAGGTATGAAAAAGTTTCTCCTTGGTCTACCATCAATTTGCCAACCTTGTCTCCTCTAAAATGTCAAGAGTATATTTTCTTTGTGAAATAACAACACCTTCCTCATTGAGCCATTTGAATACCCATAAAGTAATTCAGAAAACCAAGTACTTCTTTAGTTGAGAGATCCTAATGGTATAATTTCTTGTAATAACTATACCATCAACATAGACCATTAGATAATCAAACTTCGCAGGAGAATTATGACAATGAAAAATTGAACGATCTGCCTCACTTTGTTCCAATCCAAAAGCATGCATAGTATGACTGAATTTATCAAATCAAGCTTGGGATGACTGCTTTAGATCGTAAAGATAGTGACGCAAGTTACACACTAGACCAAACTGCTCCTTAGCAACAAATCTAGCTTCTCAAGATCACCATGAAGAAAACCATTTTTAATGCCAAGTTGAAGTGGCCAATGGTGAATAGCAACCATTGTACATAAGAGCTAATTGTGCTGAATTTGGCCATGGGAGAGAAAGCAACTTTGTAGTCAGGCCCATAAATTATAGTATATCCTTTGATCTCCAACTGAACTTTAAGGCAATCAACTTCGTAGACCCATCTACATTTGACAGTCTTCTTTTGAGAGGGAAGAGGAACAAAATCCCATGTGCCATTGCTTGTTAGAGCTTGTTGCCATGCAGGATGATCAAGTGCCTCATGAATAGTTTAGGGACAATGGTGGCAGACAAGGAAAAACTAAAAGTAGAATATGTGAAAGAGTTGATGGAGAAGGATCTATCATCGGAAGATGTTGGAGAGGATTTAAATCATGAGAGACTTTGGGAAGAGTAATGGGAGGAGCTCTCGGTGTGCTATGACGATATGTAAGGAAAGCTAGTGGAAAAATGTTAGATTGGTTTTCATTAGGGTTGGAGGTAGAAGAAATCAAAATTATTGGAAGACCAAAGGTTGGAATAAGTAGAACCTTTGAATGGCCACAGGAGCTTCCATGGAGTACGAGAAAAAAGGTGTTCTCAAAAAATGTAACATAAGATAGTATCTTTTGGTAGTTGGATAGTAGCATTTGTATCTCTTTTGAAGGCAAAAATATCCAGAAAAACATTTAATACCCTTTGTAGAGAGTTTGTCTAAACCTAGAGAGATAATATGAACAAAACAAGTAAAACCAAACATCTTTGGAGATACATGTGCTAGCTGAGGGCCTAACAAAGATCCGCACGTGGTGGAGCCTTTGGTCAGACAACCACCAGGTTTTGGGTCGTGTTCTTCGAGGTGTACCTAACCCATTTGCTGGATAGAAGAGTGGTGGCAGCCAGTGACCAGAGACAGCAGACAGTGGTTGTCTGGTGACAGTGTTTTGATATCGACTGGAAGTTGAATTATAAAAGTCAGTGTCTATGTTCCACAACCCAAAGCTGATGTTTGTATGTGTGTAGTACAAGCATATCTCAAAAAGGAAGGCTACGGCCTATGTTCCTTAACCCAAAGCTAGGTACACCGTGAAACACCTTTATGTAAGCTGTACAATACAATAGCTATCATAATTTTGAGAATACAAAGTAGCATACCTTTTCCTTGCAGAAACTATTACATGTCATTTATTATTTATTGAATATACATATTGAAGAAAGAATATTATTATATTTCTATCATGAAGACAGTTATATCTATCTAACAGAAAACAGCTCTGTCAAAACTGAAAAATGAAGATAGGTATGACTGTTTAACAGAAAAAAAAATAGAGAGAACTATATCTCTTACACATCCCCTGCAAGGGGATGAGAAAAAAGTATCTCAATAACATTTATCTTGCCTCTTGGTAAAAGAAAATGAGTTGAGGAAACCGCCCTCTATATTTGGGCTGGAACATTGAACAAAAGAACTGTATATCCAGAACCTTCTCTAGGACAAAGAAAAGATCAATTTCCATATGTTCAGTTTTTGTTTGGAGAACGGAACTGAGACAGTAAAATCAGTGTGGTGGGATTCAATTAGTCCCAAAACCCATATTCTAAGAAGATGGTGTCAAAACTTATCCTAATAGTGTGGTCGGTGTAGTGTCACTTACTATATTATCCATGGTGTAAGCCTGGTAGTGTAGGCGGTGAAGGGTTGTATGGGGAAAATCCAAGTCCCATGTGGGGAGCTTGAAAATAAGGTATAGTGGGGAGTAACCTTTTCATCTTATAGTTACAAATGTTCAATGATTATGATTGAAACTTTTCATTTTTTTCCCCTCTATCTATTACATTTTTCATTGCTTAATTATTTTAGCTTAGAAAACTTTTTCTCTATTTTTTTATAATGTGACGAGAGAGGACTTATCTATTTTGTGTCCATCCAATTTTAATGTAATGACTTATTGCTTTTTGGATGTCTTATTTCTTTTGGTATTAGTTTTTAGAAAATAAAAGATATTTATGTGATGAACAAGGTCCATTCCTCTATTCAAGTTGTCCCATGGGTCTCTTAAAGGACAGTGGCAGAAATGTTTGGAAATCTGTAAAAACATGGAGTTTAAAAGTTCACATATTTATAGGAGCAATAATCATTGTGTATGGGGTTAGAAAATCAAATTTTGTATAAATGGTATGATGGGATGCCATCTAGGTTACAACTTGATTTTTTTCATAATAGGTTTCAACTACCTATGCTTAGAATTGTTTAATTTTTTATTATATGGGTTTGGTTTGGCCCTCCATGTTTTTCGTATATTTTTTTTTGTTTATTAATAAATTTTTGCATGTGAAGGCAAATGATTGTTGTGCATTGGGATGTCAACATAACCGAGATGTCAAAATGCATAGTGGTGTCTAGTATGAATTTATAAAATAGAAAAAAAAGGCCCATTGGTTTTTTTAGGTTTGTTGACCTAGTTAGACTTATTCACTTGTTTGTATGCCTTTCCTAAACACTTTCAAGAAAGATCAGATTTTTAAACTGGCCAGACTGAGGCTTTCAGAAAAAGTACATTTAATAGATAAATAATGATGCGGGCCATGTTTCATCCTGCCAAAGCCTGACCTGTTTAGACTCCTATTTGGCATCCTCATCATCCTAGATCTACCATTGGTTTGTTGGTTTCTGAGCTCAGGGCTCCCTGCTCTGTTATTTTCTATTGCCAATGTTTGGTTCATTGTCTCTCTACTCAAATTTTCCCTCTTTTGGTATTGGGCACTATGAGAGAAAGCAGTTGATTTTTCCTGCGGCTTGGCCCCTCAACTTCGCTATAATTATTTATTTTCCCTGTGGCTTTCCAAGATAAATTATCTTGAACCTGCTAGTTTCCCAGGTCCCAAGGTTTTCCATGAGTCTGTTGGTTTCGTGACAGTGCTAGAGAATCATCCCTGCCCACAATTTTATTCATCATGATTATTGGGTATTCTTTAACCAAATTTTCTATTCAATTATGGTTCAAGGGTCATTATGTGGCAATAATTTTTGCATTTTTTATTTAAACATATATTTGTAAGAAACAGCCTGGGTGCTCAATTTCGAACATCATTTCCTATATTTGATAATGCTGTTATTTTAAAAGTATCTAAGAGCAAGCAACTTCGTTATGGACAAAGTTCAAACATCTGTTTATATCTGATTCTCATGAGTAGAAGAATCTTTAACGCGCTACCGATTTGATTTTCAATCAATTTTCTTGTCTCTCTCTTTATTGTCTTTTCCCCCATTAGTTCTTCAATTCATTAGATATAAAACAACTACTTCCGTTTTCTTTACTGTTTTTGGTTCGACTTTCAACTCTAGATCAGAGGCTTTTGATTTTGATATTAAGACTGATATGTCTTTATTTTTGTCGACTTATGTGTATTTTTAATGTTTCTATCTCAAACAAAGAAAACCTGTCTGTTTCAAACAGTATTATCTTCCATGACCTGTTACTATTTTTCTGCCGAGCTAAGTTCTATAGATCTAGAGTACTACTTTATGTCCATGATCATTTCCCTCATTTTCTCATTAGTAGTCACTCACTGTGTATCATCTTCAGTTCTTAGTACCTCGTCATTTCATCCTCCTAGTATCCGATGAGAAAAAAATGTGATGAAGTATGAAAGTTTGCTACTTCTGATAGTGAATGTCATGTATAGAGGATTTAAGGCCTGGCTCATTTTGCCAACCTTTAGAAATGGATCAGGAGCATGAGTGGAAACATCCTAGCTTATGATGGTTTATTTCATTGTTGAACATTTACAACTGACTTTTCCTTTCTTTGTCTGTCAATTTTGTAGGTGCGGTGCTAGAGCAAAGAAATGGTCCGGCTGCTGGAATTGACTCTACAGTTGCAGAATCCTCTCCAACTGTAACAATAAAAGAAAAGGTTGAAGAGAGCTTTGAGCCTATTTGCTTGAATATCCCACATGCTCAAGTTGAAGATGAACCCTCAGAGAGAATGAATCCATCACTAAGACCCTGTGGGTTTGATATCAGAAATGAGATTGAAACAGTGGCAAATGTAGAACACCAATTCATACCAAGTTATGGTGGCAAGTCTCCAGTACGTCACAGCTACCTGAAAGAAGACATGGAACTGAAAAGTCTAGCTGAACTTAGGAGTGGCCCTGGTGAAGATAATTTTGTCTCCTTGCATTTAGGAGAGCCGGAAATGAAGAGAAGAAAGCACTCAGATCCATCTTTTTGCATCAAAGAATTAAAGTAACTAGTAGGTTTAAAAGATGAAGTAAAATGCAGCAGCATATATATACTAGATGAAGCCACTGTCTCATTTGCATGGCCATTCTGTATTCTACAGAAACGCATGGGAGGAGCTTCAGCAGCAAAGCATAAACAAGGTTCACTTCTGGATGATATTCTTATTCTTTTTTTTTCTCTTCTATAAATCTTGTTTCGGCAAAGTGATATTCTTCACTTGTGGGTTATATAATATTTTATAGAGGACAATTAGCTTGTTCTGTGTTGAATGATTTATACCACTTTTGTAGACTTCGTATAAGCACTCCTGATGGAGAAGCAGCTATTGTAAGTTAACGGAATGTGAAATATATCTTTGTTAAGCAGCTTCGGTCTATTCAGTATTATGCTGGTGTCACGGGTTCACGGGTTGAATTAGAAAATAGATGGTTTGGTGAGTTAAAAATTTGGTAATCCGTCTTATCCTATACTGGGTTAGTAGACTAATTCACTTATTCACTTATGAATATTGTTGTCAAATAGTAGTTGCAACTTTGCATTAGGTACATTTGGTTTACTGTTTCTTACAGCACATTTATATCTTTCTTCCTCTACCCTCATAAGAAGATTCATCATCTGGAAGTAAAATTATGATTTTGTTTTTTCTTTTTAAAGAAAAGTTTAGGATTATATAATTAGGCATGTTTTTAAAATATATATTAAAATAAAAAAATAAAAAAAGTGAAATTATAAAATTAAAATTTGACACACTGATTCGATAGCCTACTCTACTAATTCTTTATAGGCATTTTTTTGTAGGTCAAGTAAAAAATGGACACATTTGATCACCCATATTAATAATGATAAATAATATATTTTAAAATATGTAATATTAAATAATGTACTTACATCAAGAAGAAATACAAATAATAGTATTATTAGTTAAATTTTATATAAATATTATCAATATATTTTTTATAGTCGTTAAGTAATAGTTTTACATAATTGTGTAAAGCGAGATAAATTTTTAAAGTATTGCATAATAAATTAAGTTGATAAATCTTAGTTTACACACGTTCTCTATCTTGATAGTTTATTCCCCCAACACATAATTTTTAAAATGTCCTAAGTGTCCAATGTCAACTATACTTAAGCTCTAGGTTGGTTTCTCCTTCCTTCACCATTTCTCCATTGTTGGTTGGTAACAGCTGTTGCTGTGAATAGTGAAAAGGCTTCGTCGAAGGTGGTTTGTGAATCGTGAAAAGGCTTCGTCGAAGGTGGTTTACAAGTGTTCGAGCATCCTTCCTTCTCCATTGTTTGTCTTCACTGGCCTTATGTGTCTTTTTTTTTTTATAAGATTAGGGATGATAACGGTTGGATCGGATTAGACATAGATAGTACTTATTCGTAATCTAACTCATAACAGAAAAAATCTATTTGTTATCCATCCTGTTATCCACCGGATTCATGTTTAAAAAGTATTCCTGAATTTTTTAAAATTTTGCGAGTATATATGGATATTCATATATATTTAAAAAAATATATTTTATAAATTTTTAAATTAAAATTTAAATAAAATTACAAAAAAATATAAATTAAAATAAATAAATTAAATATAAATTAAATTTTAATTAAATTAAATTTAATAAAATATATATTAAATTTTTATTTTGATTAAATTAAATTAAATAAAATAAAATATAAAATAAATTTTAATTTTAATTTTTTGTAGGTAACGAATATTTGTGGATATAGATAGTATGATATACACGCTCAATGTGTTTATAAAAGAGTAATAAAATATCCGCTATCCGCAGTTAATAAATACCCGTTATACGCTATTCGTAAATAATAAATACCAACAGATATTAACTATCCGTCACGAATTTTATCTGTAGACATAGATATTTCAGTCATCCTTTATAAGACAATCGACACATTAGACGGTTAGGCATTGCTTCATACACCCGATAGTGTTTGAAATTCCTTTTTATATCCTTAATAAAATAAATAAAAATGGATTATTTTTCTGTTTGTTGGATTGCATTTAGTTTTGTGTGTATTTTGGTGATGGGGGCTTCTCCATGCACCTTCAAACACTTCTTCTGTACCTCCAATTTTTTTTTAAATTCCTATTTTAACCCTCAGTTAAAATAACTCCTTTTTTTCTCTTTCTAACTGAACTACTCCCAAGTTTTACGGAAGTCGATATCCGATATTTTTTTTAAATTTTTTCCCCATATATCGGATAACATTCGGTATAATATTTTTCATGTACGAAAGTCGACATCCGATGTTTAATTTTGTTCTATAGATATCGATATTTGAAACTTTAATTTCTTTTATTGGTATATATATATATATATATATATATATATATATCTCGGATATATCCAATATTTTTTTTAAAGTTTTGTTTTTCATATATCGAATAGCATTCAGTATAATATTTTTCATTTAAGAAAGTCGACATCCAATGTTTAATTTGGTTCTATAGATATCGATATTTAAAACTTTAATTTCTTTTATTGGTATATATATATATATATATATATATATATATATATATATATATATATATATATATATTTTTTTTATATATATATATATATATA
>Ga0099822_1003031_pt1 | contig 21352 bp, 10 predicted proteins | sample CowpeawhiteBW_FD_76839 | JGI IMG/M metagenome (GOLD analysis project Ga0099822, IMG submission 76839) | Root nodule microbial communities of legume samples collected from California USA - Cow pea white BW | ecosystem: Host-associated > Plants > Roots > Nodule | place: USA: California | collected...
ATTGTTCCGAGAAATGATTAACATGAAAAAAATAGAAGTTGATTTTATATTAAACACTTTTTTTATTTCTATTTAGAAAGTTCTATACTCCTGACTTGAAATTAAAAGTGTAAATATTTGCTTGATATATAGTTGATATACGTTTGTATCACGTTTGTATTGTGAGACTAATAACTTCAAATATATCTAATATATTACCATTATAAAAGTGAATATTCATGATTAAAAAGTAATTTTTATTTAAAAACATAGATGCACCAATTTCTAAATTAAGAACAAAGATAATTAAGCTTGCTTAGATTTTTATGAGGTTTACATCCACTACTAGATATATTAGTTTTAATAACATTTAAAAAATGTTGCTAAAGCCTAAGAAAATGTTGTCATTTGCAAAGGTAACATTTATACACATGTTGTGTATAGTGCATGTTACCAAAAGGTTTCGGTAACATTTTTATGTATTATTAGCATCATTTTTTAAAATGTTACCAATTAGCATCTTTACTAACATTAGAAAAATGTTACAAATTTAATGTTTTTGTAACACTTTAAAAATGTTACCTATATATCTTCTAATATTTAAAAAATGTTACCTGTTAATTTTCTAACATTTAAATAAATGTTACCAATTATCTTGTTTTGTAACAATTAGAAAATTTTACAAATTATCCTTTTGTAAAATTTTAAAATTGTTACAAACTATTTTGTAACTTTTACATTCAGATTTAGCAAACTAGTTGAATGTGATAGGATTGAATTTGGTTGTTATAAAAGTTGGGGAGGAGAAAAGAAAAAGAAATGTATTGCTAAGATTGGACTGCCAGGGATATCAAAACGTTGCTAAGATTGAATTTTCTCAGTTAAAACATTATCATATCCAACAAAAGGTTTAGATTAAAGATGTTTAAACATTAATCTACTGTAGAATCATTTACACATTAAATTGTACCTAAACCTACTCCATTAACTTCATTCTTTTCATGTTTGGCTAAGAGTTTACTCATTTACACAATCTTAAAATCATTTTTATTTTAATAAATGGGTCAAACTTCTTTAGGATCAGCCAACATTCCAACAATCGCAGCACATATGGCATCCTGTTTTTCAGTCCTGGCTGCCCTAGCAGCAAGAAGGATGACAAGAATCAAAATAGTTCCACAGTAAAAAGAATAAAAATAAACAATTATGATTCATACCACTCTAGCTCCACAGTGCCTACTATTTTGGCTGCAATTAAAACCACTACACCCACTATTCAAAGATGCACTGATATTCACATTGTAACATCCTCTGGCCACTTTGCACCATAGAGTGTATGGATAATTACAAATGAGTATTAAACTATATCCCATCACAAACGAAAATAGAGGAGATATGTTATACTACTGGAAAATATGTCTCCTAAAATCAACATAAATTTCATCTCAAACAACCAACTTTCCCACAAAGCCAAAAAAAAAAGATTTAAAAGCAATATACCTGGTTCATTTTCTATCCATCATATAAGAAATTCTTCTTATTTTCTGTAAAAGAGAAACCACAGGAACAATATGCCAATAAGAAACAAGGAAATGAAACAAAAGACATCAAACAACGAAAAGATTAGCTAACCAGAATCAACGAATTTAATTTCCCTCATGGTGGAATCATGAGACATCAATGATTTAGTAAAAAACTGAGCAAATTTGGAAGAAAAATCATACTGAGCTATAACTTTTATAAGGGATTAAAAGAGGAAACAATAAAAAGTAGGACCTACCTGTCCAGGGCCTCTTCAAAGCCATTTGTGTTAACTTCAAAATAATAGTTGGTGTGTTCAGATGATGTAACAACATTGGTACTTCCTCCATGCTGCATTAGAAAGGCAAACACAACAATTAAACCAAAAAAAGTTGTTTGACAAATTTAAGAATATTTTAAAAAATAATAATACATCAATGGAATTGCTCCATCTTTAAAAGACGAAGTCAGGAGGGAACTGGTCTCTACTCATGGCATGAGCACCAGGTGGACTATCAGAAGCGCTAATCATATAACTGCAAAAATCTTCGTCATCAACCTCATAATCTCTGCTTTTCTTCTTAATGTTGTGTTCTGTTTTAATGTTGTGACCATGAAACATAAATGACAAGGACACAATTTTAATGCATATAAATAGGTAAAAATAATGAAAATATGTTTCAATTACACAATTTCAAGATTCGATTATGACTTCCTGAGATTCTATATGACCAAGTTTCCAAGGATCTCCTGAATGCTTAATGGAAATTATAGGGCTTGCTCCAGTTCCCCCACCATGTCCACAAATCTACAAATTGATCACATTATGATGTTTATGCTTCGCAAAGGGGGAAATGCATATCTGAGAAATATAAATTGTATAAGCTTAAAATACGTAATGGATTACAAGTCAAAATAGACATTTGTATAATGTCACGTGTTCAAGCATAGATCTTTCTTTAACACCTAATTACTAAATTGCAGTGAATAAAAGAAGCAAGAGTTTCACCTAATGAAGATCAAAGATTGAAAAAATGCCATGATGAGGAGGTGGAGATGTAAGAGGAACTCTCAGTTTAGAACTTCTTAACCTAGAATATACGTATACATGCTAACTATTTTTCCAGGTATTTGTCCACCTTCACTAGGTTTTGCATCTTGTGCAATCTTGATTTCTAACTAATAGCATTTGTCAAAAAAAATGTTGGGTGACACCAATTCTTCCTAAAGCAACCTTTAGGTTCTGAGATCCAAAGAAAAATCTTTGATTTAAAATATACAATAAAATTTAAGTAAGAAATATTTTATAAAGTTGGAACTAAAACATCACATAAGAAAAAAATACCTAAAATAATCTATGAACACTATAAAAGGTACTTTTACTAAAAGGAAAAGAACCATCCCAATACACAATATATTTCAAGTTATTCCAAGAATCATCACATTGTACCAGAAAACAGATTTACTTACTTGAAAAAGGGAGCAAAAAGGAAGATTGCATGGAGGAATAAATACAAAAAGATGGTGAGCAAAATTGTAATAAACAGAGTAGGAAATCTATAAGTAACATTACTAGGTGCCGATGAACCTTTTCTTCAACTCCTCGCATTCCCCATGTAGATGAAAAGGTGTTGTTGGTTCTCCTCCTCAAGCTTTTGGAGTTTAAAGTACTCGTGTCCCACCAGGAGGACGGATAACATAGGGGTATTGGCCGAGGAGGAGGCGAGTGGCGGTGATGGAGGGTAGGATTGGAGGGAGTGTGGTGAATGATTGCGTCCCTGAGTTCCTCATAGAGATTTGAGTGTGTTCGGTACCTTGTTGGTGGAAAGAGTCGTGGATTATGTGAGAAGTTGAGAGAGGGAGAACATAATTAGGCATAATTATAGTGGAAGATGTTAGAGAGAAGAACAAAGAAAAAGTAAAGTGCGAGTTAGCATTTGTGGATTTGTGAGAATAACGTTCATGGACCAGCTCTGTTATGAGGAAGAACAGGAGTGGTAAGCAAGGTCAATAAAAATCTGGGAGACAAGGTTAGAGAATCGTGAATCATTGTAAACATAGCGCAACCATTGCAAGTGAGACAAGAAAACAAAAATGGGATATTTCTTTATCCCTAGTAACATTTATCTGAAAAACTTTATAATGAAATTTATATATGATAACGTTTTAAATAAATGTAACTAAAATGTGTTACTAAACATAAAAAATTATATATTGTAACATTTTAAATAAATGTTACTAAGAAAATGTTACTAAAGATATAAAATGGTGTAGTGATCATCCACTTCATTATGTTCAAGTTTTGATTCTTTTATCATGGAAGGAAGCTCCATAATATTGCTAAAATCCTATACAACCTGCCAAGCAGTATAGGCGGTTATACTCATACTATAACTCAATTAAAATTATGCATGCATATTTAGCTATTTAACAAAATATTAGATGAAGCCTTTACTGTCTTTGAGATATTTATTTCTACATCTAATAAACATTACATTTAAAATGAAAGGGAATGGTCCAAGAACTTTATAATGTGCATGTAGATGATATTTAATTGATATTTACACGGTCACCAATACTAAATTCTCTATCAAAATTAATTGATATTTAATATTAATTAATATATATTGGATTCTCCCTTTACAATTAATTTGGAGAAGGCTGTTTGTGTGAGGTTTCATTAAGTTTCCTAGTCAAGACTTGGGGGAAAATAGAAGTATAGACAACATTCAGGAGTTGTGAACTTGCAATAGAGGTGAGTTATTGAGTTAACATTTTATTTTATTCATGTTCAATTTATATTTTAATTAAATATTGTGTTTTGAAGATTGGTTTCACTCTTTATGTGTTAATTATATGTTATTACCTAATATTTGATTACATAATAAAATATTACATGTTATTTCATTCGTGATATTGTTAGGCACTTATTTACGAAAAATTTTAAAATAAATGATTGACTTTTATGTTGTGGTAATTTTGCATTAATGGTAATCCCTGAAGGTAAAAAATGGATGTATAAAAGATTGGATGCTAATAAACATTTGACAGATGATTTTAGAGAAGGAGTGTATGAGTTCCTACAATATGTTATTGGTCAAGAAAGATTGTAGAACAAGGTGAAATGTTAAGGTGTCCTTGTGTTAAATGTAGATGTAAAGTTTTCAAGTATGTGGATCAAGTTGGTTTGGATCTTTATGAAGAGAGATTCATGCCTAATTACTATTGGTGGACAATTCATGATGAAGAATTGTCACAATTTGCCCAAGTGGATGTTCAGAGTACCAATTATCAAAATTGTGAGCAACAAGATGAATTAGATCCTTTCCATCAAATGATCATGGATCATGTTGGACCCTCAAATGCCAATTGTATACAAGAAGAGGGTGTAATTGGATCAGAGGACATGAAAGAAGACCATGATCCTGAAACTCAAAAGTTCTTTTACATGTTTGTTGCTGCACAAGCACCCTTGTGGGAAGGATGTGAGAATCACTCAGAATTGTCGGCTGCTTTGGAAGCTCTAAGCTTGAAATCTGATTACAATATGTCTGAAGGATGTTTCAATAGAATTTCCAACTTATGAGGGAGGCTATGCCAAAAGATCATCGAATGATTAATAATTTTCTTTAAAGCTAAGAAGTCAGTCGAAAAATTGGGTTTAGGTTGTAAAAAAATTAATTGTTGCCCAAAATGATGCATATTGTATTATAAGGAAAATTCTCATAAAAGTATAACTAATTGCTCTATCTGTGGAATGGATCGATATAAGACAATAACTAGGAGAGGAATTGAAAGGAAGATTGTTGTTAAAAAAATGTGGTATTTTCCTACTATCCCAAGACTAAGAAGCTATACTCTTCAATGGCCATTGCACCTCACATGAGATGGCATAGTGAGAATCAAAGGGACCCGTTTATTTTGTGTCATCCATCTGATGGGGAAGCTTGGAAACATTTTGATAGAATGCACCCAGAGTTTAGTCAAGACCCAAGAAATGTCATATTAGGTTTATGTGCAGATGAGTTTAATCCTTTTGGTCAATATGGGAAAGGTTATTTTATTGGCCGGTTATACTAACTCCATACAATCTTCCGCCTTCAATGTGCATGAAAAGAGAATTTATGTTTTTGATAGTCTTAATTCCAGGCCCTTCAAATCCAAAGCATAACATTCATGTGTTTCTACAACCACTTATAGATGAGTTATGCATCCTTTGGACTGAAGGGATATTGACTTATGATGTGTCATTAAGGCAAAATTTCACAATGAAAGCTGCTTTGATGTGGACAATTAATGATTTCCCAGCTTATGGTATGTTATCGGGTTGGATAACTTCGGGTAGACTCACTTGCCCTATATGGAAAGAACAAAGGCATTCTCTCTTAGTCATAGTCACAAGATCTCCTATTTTGATTGTCATCGTCAATTCCTTTCACTTGATCATCCATTTAGGAAGGATAAAAAGGCATTCAAGAAGAAGTTTGTTAAGATTGCCCCCTCCTCCGTGTTTGTCCAGTCTTGATATTTGGAATAGGGTTGCACAATTACCATTATGTACTAAATTACAAGAAGAGAATATTCCTGAATATGGTATAAAACATAATTGAAAGAAACAAAGTATATTCTGGAGGTTGCCATATTGGAAAACTCAATTGTTACGTCATAATATTGATGTTATGCACACATAGAGAAATGTGTTCATAAATGTGTTTGACACTGTGATGGATATCAAAGGAAAAACTAAGGATACAAACAAGGCTTGATTGGATGTAGCAGAAATATGCAATCAAAAAGAGCTAAAATTGAAAGACATTGGTCGTCGAAAACTTATCAAACCAAAGGCAGCATATGCATTCACCAACTCTAAAAAAGTATCTATTTGTAAATGGGTTCAAGAACTTACTCTACCAGATGGATATGCTTCCAATTTAGGTAGATGTGTTGACCTTAGTCAAGGAAAGTTACATGGGATGAAAAGTCACGATTGTCATGTTTTCATGCAACTATTGCTTCCATTTGCATTTGACTCATTGCCAAAACCAATTTGGAAAGTTGTTGTTGACCTAAGTCTTTTCTTTAGAGAATTAACTTCCACAACACTAAATGTTGAACACCTGAAACAATGAAGGTATCAGACACGATCTCACGCAGACAAACAGCTCTCAGACACGATCTCACGCAAACAGACAGCTCCCCCCAATTTCTTGTAAATGAACCAAAGTAAAGTTTTTTCTCCCTCATATTTGTATTTATAACCAGCATCTCAAACATTTCAACTTTTCCCGCCATAAACAACGATTAGACGAAGCGTCACAACACTCCAAACGGCGGCACCCCATGATTAGACCTCTGACATCTGACACACTTTAACCTACTATAACCTATTAAGACTCTAGCCTTAACATTGTTCATCACACTTAAAGGTTGGAGAACTGGTGTACTGCACCTAGGCGGCCTCATAATACTGGTTACACTTTTCACCATTTGTCGCTATATCTCCACCAACAAAGGCTGGGGGACTGGTGTACTGCACCTAGGCGGCCTAACGAAACTACACGGTTAAACCCGCCTACATAAAGCCCTGCAAGAATGCAATCAGTTATCAAACGAATCAACGGGAAAGCGTAAGCGGCCTAGGCTGCCTACTTCAGAAGACAAAATGAGATATGTCGACCATTTCAGACTTAGAGTATTACAAGCAAGGCCCCTAAGACCAACAATCATTGAACTAAGGGGTCAGGGCCATGCCCAGGCCTACCTACGGCCTAAACAATGGCCCAGCCCATGACAAGGCTAGACATAATTAATAAACTATAAATACGTGTGGACCCCAGCAATTAAAGGTATGTAATCATTAATCCCTTAATCACAAGATTTGACTTTCTGAGAATCTTTTGGCTGACTTGATCGTCGAAGTCTTCTCCGCAAGTAACCCCCCATGGGTCCAAGCTGTGATACCAGCAAATGACATACACAAGTCGAGAAGAAGCCAACTAGAGAGATTGTGGATTGAGGTAAGGTGATATTTGTGTCTGACTTCTCTTATTTGTTCTCCGCAGGAACAAAAGCAAATCTCAAAACATATTTTTCAATTTTTATTTTTCCCTTTCTTTTTTTTTTTGCCTAAACCACCCTTTTAGGTTTTCAGTCTAGTAGGCATTTTTTATTTTTTATGTTAAGAGATTTGCTCACAGTCTCCCTAGGACAGGTTGCTCCCTTCATGTTAGAGCATGGTAAACATGTAAAGTTGAAATTAAAATATCCAATTAACTATACTAGTGCTTTAACAAAAGGATTCAGGAAAAGGTTAATATTTATTACATATTGAAAATCAGATTTTCCTTAATAATATGACCTAATTTCATTTCACTATAATAGAAATAAGAACATTTGATCTAAAACGGGATTCATGAATCCTTGGGGATAAGAAGATCAATAAAACGGGGTTCAATCAATGACAATGATACTTTTATGAATACTGAAAATTACATTCATCTTGTCCCTATATTTTGAAACAAACTACCCAAGAAAGATAAAAACTTATCTCAATTCACTAAGCACTAAGCTAAAGGACTAATGTTGTGTTGGAGTTGTTTAATCTGGATAGCATCCAATTATTTTCAAATCCACAATGTTGTATCTACTACATTAATATCTTGTTTGTTACATCTATTCAATTTATTCAATTTTGTACAACTAAACACAGAAAAAATTGGTTATTTTCTTGAAGACTTACGTTATGCAATTATCACTCATTACCATGTGGAATTCAGGATGTATACAATAGAAGAAATAAATAAGATAAATTTTGTACATTACTTTACTAGAGATGTTATTAGGTTAAGTGATAGTTGCTTGGTTAGTTCAAGTGTATGCGAAAGTGTCCAAGTATCTGATCAAAGCTGACATCGGTTGGTTTGGTAAGAGTTAATAAATTACTTATGCTATAAAATTAAATGTTTGACCACTTGTATAACCATGGAGACGTATGTTAGAAACAGAGCCAACTATTCTTTTGCCTTTTACTAAAGAAAATAGTGTTTCTGACACTTTATGCATCATACATCAATTTTTGGAATTCTTATTATTTAGGACTGCAAATGTAGTTTAAATTTATTGTTCTATAGTATTTTATATTATTAAAGAAACAACTAATGAAGCTAGTAAATTTTGTGAATATTATGTTCTATATAATTTTGTCAAGTTTTGTTGGAACCTTAATTGAAATGAAGGAAGACCTCATTATTAAATTTATAAATTAGACTTCCTGGAGGTCGTAACCGCCACTAACCTTTTTAAATGTATAGACTTACTGGCGGTTATAACTACCACTAACCTTTTTAAATGTTTAGACTTATTGGCGGTTAAAACTGTCACTAACATTTTAAAATTTTAGATTTACTGGCACTGGCAGTTACAATCGCCACCAAATATTTTAACAATTTTAGTGGCGGTTATTCCAGCGGTTATAAAAAACTGTCAATATAATGGTTTGTGACGCTAAATTCTGTGGCACTAAATACCATATTAAATTGACACTAAAATTCAAAATTTTAGTAGTGATATTATTAATAATTATTATTATATACATATATTATTAATTTATTATATATATATATATATATATAATCGTTCTTTTTATCAAGAATTATTAAATTTTTTTTTCATCATGAATTATGAATCAGTTTTGTTGTTACAAAAAGAGGGTTATAAAGATAAAATGTTGATTAATTTATGTAAATTTTTGCAATTTTGAGAATTGGAATTTTGATATAATCTCGTAAATTCATCTTTGCATTTGCTCTTAAATCATCTCTATGGAAAATGAAATAAACTCTATATTTGTCTCTTCAAATCAACTAATTTGGTAAATCAACTCATACGAACACAAATAAACTTTATATTTGTTGTTATAAAAAAGAGGGATATAAAGATAAAAATGTTCAATAATTAATGGAATTTTTTGCAATTTTGAGAATTGGAATTTTGGTATAATCTCGCAAATTCATCTTTGCATTTGCTCTTAAATCATCGTTATGGAACACGAAATAAACTCTATATTTGTCTCTTCAAATGAGTTGATTTGTTAAATCAGCTCAAACAAAAATAGTCTAAGACAAATAAAACTTGTTATATAACCAATAAAAAATTGTGGTTTATTTCTATTTTACACAATGATTTTAGTAGTTTTAAGTCATGCTTATATTTGTCGGCTTTTTTCTATGTTTAGGCAATAATTTATACAAGTGGGCTAGTTCAGTGTGGTCTAAAGTAAAAAATTGTGTAGTGATAAATGTTCATCATACACTCAATTCACATATACATTATATAATACAAAAGAAAAATTGATTTGTATACCTATACATAATACCAACATTAAACATGCATATTTTAAACCAATATATATAGTAAAAATACCATAGAAAATTCACCTTGAATTAAATTATAATAAAAATAAATTAAAAACTTCATCACATAGAGACTTTTTCTACCATTTTATATAATATATATATATATATATATGTGTGTGTGTGTGTGTGTGTGTGTGTGTGTGTTAACACTTTCATCATCAATGACGTGATTAGCTTTAAATAGTTTAGCAAAGAAAACAATATAAAGATAAGCGACATCCATATGGTAATAATCAAAATCATTGTCTTCATAAGCAAAGTGTGTTTCTATGTTTTTTTCCTTATTTTTCCGATGTTTTGGTGTACGACAAGTACAACTCAAATGATTTTTACCACCGCAATGATAACTTATATTTTCATCTTATTTGCAATTATTTTAACCTTTTTATTTTCCTTTTTCACATTATTGTTCCACTTCTGATGATAAAATGTCTCTTTAAAATTTTTTTATGATCATGTCCACAACCATGATCACTAGTACGACCACGACCATGACCATGAAAATATAAATAAGATATCATTGCATTCCCTTTTAGGGATGAAGCATAACGAGTTGTGTCAGATTTGTGATTTTTCATCAAAAACTCATTGTTTTGTTTGGCCATAAAAAGACATGAAATAAATTCAGAATATTTGTTAAATCCTTTCTCACAATATTTTTTTTTTGTAGGAGCAAATTACTTGCTGAGATGTTTTACTTATTTCTTTAATGGCATCAACAAGACCTATTGCTTCTAAATGTATTTCAACATATTATATCCAAGATAAGTAATTCTTCTTTGTAATACCAAGGAACACAAATTCAAATTTTGCAAGGTTTTACATGTTTAGAACAATAGCAAATAAAATATCAATAATAATCATTTTTCATGTATGAAACTACAAAATTAATAAAACAACATTAAATGTTAGAAGAATAATCAAATATAAGTAATTATAAGAGTTAAATATATTTTTGATCTCTTACCTTTCAATGAAAATTGGAATTAGTCCCTCATCAAAAACTTTGGTCCAATTTAGTCCCTCAAATTTAGAAACATGTGGATTTAGTCCTTTTAACAAAATTTTGCTAAGTTTATTTGACGTTTCAAACATGTTTCATGATAGTATCTTAGTTGTTTACACCATTTGACACATTTTCGCTTCAATATTAGTTGAGAAACGCGTTTGAAATGTCAAATAAACTTAAAAAAGTTGGTTAAACGAACTAAATCTACTCATTTTTAAATATGGCAGACTAAATTCTTAAGCTTAAAAAATGGACTAATTACAATTTTCACTTAAAGTTAAGGACCAAAAAATTTAACCCTAATTATAATAATCATCACCATAATAATAATATCATAATAATAATAATAATAATAATAATATTATTATTATTATTAAGACAGAGATGAAATTTGATAAAGTCAAATCATTCTTATCACAAAAATAAGAATATAAGATAAAATTGTAAATAAGAAAAGGATTAGAAAGAACTTAGAGGCTTCAACAAACTCAATTAGTTAGAGCATGATGCTAATAACGTGTTATAAAATAAAACTAATAGGAAAAAAAAGAAAGAGAAAGATGAGAACATAAGAGATAATGGGGACTAATTTCCGGTGTATATCATTACTAATAGGAAAAGTACTATTTAATACAAATATTTAAATCTCATGAAGAGTAATCAATCATATGAGAATTGTAGCAAATTAATTAATCATATGAGTAACCGTAAAAAATCTGTGGACAACCATTAATTCATAATATTTTTTATATTTTCCTAATACTATTATTGTTTTATAATAGTTATAATTAATCATATGATGTACCATATTTAATATTACAAGAAGGTTGCCGATAAAGCATACCACTAACGCAAACCATGACACACCACCCCCACAATAGCAGCGACAACCAATCGGAGAAGAAAACGAGGGTTCGACAAATGACTAGAATGGGGCTACGTTGCAACAACTATAGCGCAATGAGTAGCAAGAGTGACAACACAAAGAGCATACACAACCATCAACCAGCAACAACGAATAGAGAACCCTAGTCTCTGGCAATAGTGGATGAGAAGAATGAATCGAGCTAAGTTTTGTGTATTTCATAGAAGAAACGATAATCTATGTATCTTTTTTTGGGTTTAAAGAAAAGCCCTCTGGACTTTTCAACTCGATTTCTAAATCGTGAGTTGGGGCTCACCAAGTTTACAAGGAGCCTATTCAGTTTGTCCCAAAACCGAGTTTGCTTCTAGGTCAACTTGGTGTGGAGACGCAAACTCAAACAATTCAACAAGTTGAATCACAAGTTTGACAACCATGGAGATAGTGGGATTACACTGCGACGAGTCACAGTATGGCTAGGGTCACAATGTGGCTAGGTCGTGATGCGACAACATTGTGGTGCGGGATGGGATCAGAGTGTGCGAGGTTGGCCAGTAAACGAGTGTGCATGGAAGAGGAATGAAAGAAGAAGATAAGGGTGAAAACGTCTTTCTACCTTTCCCATGGGTGCAAAAAGAAGCATATTGCTCATTGTTCCGTTATTTCTCTTATATGGACGTTTTTGCCTTCAACCCATATGGGTTTTAGACCAAGTCTCGTGAGTTTGATCAATTGAAAGTCTATGTATGACCTCTTAAATGCTAAAAAGATTCAATTTATAATTTATACTGCTTATAAATAATAAAATGAAAAAAAAAATAACTTTATAGAAAACTCAATCCATTCACAGTATATTTAGTATGCGCGTGTTGTTGATAATCAAATGTTAAAATTAAAATTTATGTGATGCTTAATGGATTAAATGGCTTTTGTTTTTTCAGAATATAAACATAAATATTTTAATTACTATAAATAAATACAATAAATAGTGTTAAAAAAATTATATGAGAAATAAATTTTTTTTATAACTACTAAAATATTCTTTTTGGTGATGAAAATAAAACACTAAACTTGTATACTTTTAAGAATTGAACGTTTTTAGAAAATAATATCCGGAAAATGGACATTAATTAGTAAGTATATGCATGGACTAAAATATATGATTGTTATTGTGTTAATCCAAATTATATACTAAAGTTATCAACATAAAAGTACTACTTTAGGAAAACTCTTAATGTTAGTAAACAATTATTTTTGTAGTCAAAACCTTAGGAGCTAATGTTAGTGACCAATTATTTTGGTAGTCAAAATCTTGGTAACTAATGTTAGTGACTAATTTATAAATCAATTCATAATAAAAATTATTTTAATTATCAATTTAGAGACTAATTATAATTTTTTTGGAACTATTTTAGTTGCCAATAATTTTTAGTTTTTAAAATTGATACTTCAATTGGTCACTATATAGTGACTAATTATTTTTGTTACTAAAATTGATCATTATTCAAAGATTTTCTTGTACATTACTACGACTTTGTAAATTGGATACTCCACTAATAAGTATCGATAAGATATCCTAAAGTATTGGATACAGATACGTGTCGGACATGGATATGTTACCTAAGTTGAAGTATCGGTGCATCACAGGTAAGTATCAATATGAAAAATAATGAGTTAAAATTAAAACATAAAATGTTAAAGAAGTTGCGAAGGAATTTACGTAAAAATAAAAATTTTGTAAAATAACTCTAGAATAGATTCGCAAAACCACAAAAACTAAATTTGTATAAAAATAGTTAGAGTACCTACACTTCTATTAACATTGATACTATATATTATAAAGTTTATAATATACATGTGTTTCACATCAATAAAGGTGTTCAAAACATTTATTTACAGAGTCATCAATATATACAATCTATTATTAAGAGCATTTTTATGGTAAGAATTATTATTCGTAATGTAACGTGTTCAATATCTTGATCTTATATATACAAAAAATAAAATCTAATACATGTTATAATTTGAATTAAATTCAATTCATATTTATTTTGTAACACCCCATTTAATTGATAACCTTAATTAAAGGGAATGTCACACAAAATAACATAAGAGGTAACGTCGTGGAGTATAAATATCACTCCTTACAAAATCTCATATACATAGAGAAAAGTCTAAGGCACACCACGATGCCATGGGCTAACAAGATAAAAGTTTAACAGTACCTAAAACAAATGCCCAAAGAACAAGCCAATACATGGACTACAACCCTAAAGAAAAACTCAGAAAAATAGGATTTGATCCAAGACGAGCTAAGCAGCGGAACCTCTATCACCCTGTTGACCACGAGGAGTTCTCGCATCTGCTCACATCAATAAATTGATGATTATCGCAAAAAGAGAAAACCACACGCATAGGACATACAACAAGCAGAAAGGGTAAGCTAGAGTAGAAAATGATTTATCATACCATTACATGCAATTTGATATCCAAAGATTCATACCTCAACCAAACATGTGATGACTCGCAACCAATACACTAAGACTCAAGACACGACTCATCCGGATACATATAATTAGTCGGATTCAGTGGATGCTTGCTTTTGTGGTGGCCTTTACTACTCTACTGAGTTAATTGTTATCGTGTTTCATTCCCCCCATGCACAAGGTTAGCCTTAAAGTGTTCCAGGCCTCCTGCTATTCTCACCACTTGAGTCAGTACGCTCTACGTGAGACTAACTGACTCTTTAGAGCGTCAGGATGCAATCCTTACCTTAAATCCTTACTAAATTATATAATGAGGCACCACCATGAAACTCCCACTAATAGGGGTCACGGAATTATGTCCTGACCAATGAGGCACCACCATGCAACCAACGTGGAATTATGTCCTGACCAATGAGGCACCACCATGAGATCTCACCTAGAGATTCATAGAATTACGACCTGACCAAAATGAGGCACCACGACGAAACCTTTGTGGAATTACGTCCTGACCACACCAAATTCATATTTCTCCACCCAATCACAAAATTATCATGCGTACCAAGTCTCATGAAATTATTCCATCAACCAACCAACCAGGTCATGTTTTTCTCCCATTTCATACTTTTCATAACAATATTTCATTAACCTCATACTCTATAAATGCATATCGATATTCAACCCAACCAAGTCATGGCTCATTACATAACAACACATCCATTTCAGTCCCATCCAAGCATACATAACAAGCATAATTACATATATTGATCAAGGAACAGTAGAGAAAAAAACTATGGAATAAACAGCAGCCAACACCACACTTTCCGCCCGAGTCTTGCCCAAGCAGAGGGTTCTCACTAAGCAAAAGGGGCCTTTCGCTCAAGCGAGCCCTTCTCGCCTAGGCGAGATCTCGATAGTGGTACTACAGGGTTCCAGCGAGACCATTTCTCGCTAAAAAATACACTTAGTCGCCTAGGCGACAACTCGTGCTGGAACCAAGGGTGAGTTCCTGCTACTCTCGCTCAGGCGAGGCCACTCGCTTGGGCGAGATTAGCAGGTTTCTCGCCTGTTCGCACATGTCTCCCTGTTTCAACCAAGTATATTCACACCACACAGTTTCATATCACCAACAATTCGATTCAAGCACCAAAGCCATCAAAACAAACTAGACCAATAAGTGGAATATCAAAAAGACGTAAACCCTCGCTTCCCTTACTTGGACAGAGGATAGCAAATAACACGAGCACACTACGGAGGAGCACCACAGCTCCAAGAACAGCTTGGTGAGCTGGAAATACTAACACCAGAAGCAAAATGAGGTCACTACGATGAACCTAGTTGGGAATAGGAAAGTAAAGCTAGAGAAGAGTTATGGATGGGAGATCAACTTAAGTGGAACCGAAGTGGAGTTCAGCTAGCTTGGTGAAGGACGGGGTCAAACCCTAGCAGCGCTCATGAAGCAGCCAAGGGAGAGCGAATGGGAAACTATTTCTGGAAAAAAACAAGAAAGGGGGTTTAGGGCTGGTTTAGCACTTTTGGACACCCTATAGGCCAACCTTTATGTCCAACAGATGGGGACAGATGGGGCCTTTTAAATTTTTAGGACAGAAAAAGAGGATTTTCCATGTCATAATCTATCTTCTAGTTAAATATTTTAAAATAAGTAACAATCTATTATCAGTATAACCTAACATATTTTTAAAATATTTTTAATTTAATATGGTCCCAAACTTTAAAATATTCTTTATTGATAACGTGTACTTGAATTAGTCATCTTTTAAGTATTATATTGTTAGTTAATTGCTAATATTCTTATCAATACTATTTTATTTTCTTAATTAATATTTTATATTTGATCAGTCATGTTAAAGTATATAAAGTTATATATTGAGAATATATGGGTGTAGGCAAATGAAACATTTCTGTTTGTGATGATAAAGTTGTTCGTGCCAAAGTTATGCTGTTACTTATGAATGTATCTATCCATTCAATATTTCTATTTAATTATGCTGAAGTTATGTTAACTTGTAAATACCTGGTTCATTTTTTTATAAAAAAAAAAAAAAAACTCTGTCTTTGTAATTAATTAAATAACTACTGAAATTGAATGTGTGAAATTTATTGGCTATTTTTGTTTGACATTAACAAAACGTTACATAACCGATTATTACTGAGTTTTAGAATCGACATGTTTGGGTTTGTCTTTTACGGTAACACAGGAACACAAAAAGAAAACGCATAGTTATCTGTGTTCTATTTTCTCATATCAAGATATACCATTAATATTTAGAATAATTAATCTATATCAATGAAACTAACTATGTAAGTCGTTTCGTTTTTATTTTCTTTTAAATCTGGTATTAACATTGGAGACATATGATTTACCATTACAAATTCTTAATAACTTTTCCGTTCAAATAACATAATTTTGAACTATACAATATCATTTAAATACTTTTATATCTAAATTCTAAAACATTTAATGGCACCCAAATTAAAATTAATAACTACACTGTCAATGTAAACTTCTTTTAGTTTCTTTTAATAAATCATTATAATGTTTTAATACAACCATTATAAAAGTTAATAAATGTGTGTGAGTGTTAAACATTTACATGAGGATCAATCACTTGTATTTTATTTGTCTTCTTTCATAATAATGAGATGATAATAGGGTAAGGTGCTTGTTCTCCAACTCCATAGAAGAATTCATCACTTTCAAAACATTTATTTTTTCTGCAGAAGAAGAGACATAAATGAGTATTGTTAGTGATTAATGAAGAACTATTATTCTGGATCATTTATTTTTAATAAGTGAATTTTAAATTCATCTCAATTTTACAAAACAAGTTTATATTATAAGGTGAGTTTTACATTCACTTATATATTGTAAAGTTATTTTATTCTTAATCAATATAGAATCTTTAACACATTTTTTGAGATAGAGACATATATATTTTAAGTGCGAACTAGATATTAATGATGATCTCATAGTAGATGATAGAATAGTTTTAACAAACAACAAATTTCATTAAAATAGATTTTAGATGATTTTGACATCATCTTAAAAAGTGAATTTTATTTAACCTTACTAAATTGCTTTAGGTTTACAAAATACTTATATAATCTAAATTCATATTAGTTCATCTAATATATCCAACATTTATTTATATGCAGCGGAGAGTAATACGAAGTGGGAGAAAGATAAATTTATTCACATCACCCGCAAAAGTGTAAATAATGAATTATAATGATTTAAGTGAAGATTAAAAATAAAAAATAAAAGTTAAAATATCTTTTTAGTAACAATTTTTATTTAATTTTATGAATTTAATCTTAATATTAATTTGATAAAAAATTATGACCTATTTAAAAAAAAATATTAAAACTAAAATGACAAAACTAAAAAAAATTAGGAAAAAATAAACTTAAGATGGCTTCTATGGCTAATTTTTTCCTTTTGTATTTCGTCCCCAATCAATTTGCAAGTGTCATTTGGATATTGATTTTTCCTCACTTCTGATTCGATGAGGGGTATGAGTTGGAAAGATTTCATTTCCTGTAAAGGTTGTCAAAGAGTGAGTGACAATTCTGGAGCATTCCAATTTTTAACCTCTTAGAAATAAAAATCCACAACATGAGTGATGAATGATGATAAATTAAGGTGCTATAAAATGAAATAGGTTCGATTTCTTAAGAAAAACTAATAAGAACCATTTTACGAAGATATTAGAAAAAGAAAATTAGTACGTTAAAAAATCATTTAAAATACCGAAGAGAATCAAAATTGAAGAAAAAGACAACCGTTAGAATATTTCAATAATTGAGAAGCCCAAAATAAGCTCTTAAGTACTTTTAAGTAGTAAATAATTATCATGTGTTATAGATTATTCTTAATCATGCACCTCTGTTATAAAATTAAAATTTGAATCTTATTAAGATTTCTCTCCTAAAATATTTATAATAAACTCATTTTTCCATTTTTAATATTTATATTTTAACCAACTTTCAAATAAAACATTAATAAGATAATGAATTTTATAAAACTCTTATATTAAAATAAAAAAAAATTACATAAAAGACTTTAAAAATAATATAACAGAATAAAATCTACAAATAATTAAATTAAGAACATTGCACTTACTGTAATTAGGAATATTAAATATGTTTATATTTTGGAAACAAAATAGCAAGGGTAATATAAAGAAAAGAGATAGAGAATTATATACAGAAGCATGATGATAATATTTTGACACTTAATAAACTTTTAAACTCACTTTATATTTACTATTTTGTCTTTCATCTTCTCTTTTCTTTTATAAATACAAAATTTCATTTTCTAACCATCATATTACTTCTAAAAGTGGATTGTTGAGTGATTGATAAAGTGTTAAAACATCATTTTTCATAAAAGTAACGGCGTGCTTGGATGAGGCAATTCAAAAGGATGATTCATTTATTTGGAAAATTTGATTTTTTTTTTGTAATTAAATGCTTTATTTGGATAGAGAAATTAAAAAGCATTTAAAATGCATGCATTTTTTGAAGTATTTTAATTAGCTAAATTAGAAGAAATTCAAATACCCTAAAAAAAGTGAAATTTGAAAATTTTCTCACTCAACCCCCAATGGACCGACAAACCCGAATACCATGACAGACTAGGCTAGCCATACGATACAGATGGATCAGACCAACCTAACGACACAAACGGGTCGAGAGGCCCAATGATCCAGACGAGTCAGGCGGGCCCAACGACCCAGACGAATCGGGGTGACCTGATGACAAATACGGGTCGGGCGAGCTTGACAACTCAAATAGGTCGGTCAAGCCCGACAACCTAAACGAACCAAGCTGGCCCGACGACATCAACGGGTTGGGCGGGCCCGATGACTCAAATAGGACTAACGACCTAGACGAGTCGGGTGGGTTCGAAGACAAAGATGAGCCAAATTGACTTGACAACAAAGATGGGTCAATAGGTCCGATGACCCACACGAGTTTTGCGGGCTAGACGACCTAGAGGTGTTGGGTGGGCCTAATGACCCAAACGTATCAGGCAGACCCAACGACCCGATCGACCCATTGACCCGACAATCCTGACCGACACAATGGCCTAGTCAGGCGCGATGACCTAGACGAGCCCGACCGGTCCAAAGACCCGGGAGATACCGACCGACCCGACGACCTTGCCAGGTCGGGCTAGCCCATCTACACAGACTTGCCGGGTGTGCCTGATGACATAAATGGACTTAACAACCCAAATGGATTGGACAGGCCTGACGACCTAGTGGGGCCAAGTCGGGTCAACGACCTAGACGGGTTAGGTCGAGCTGGGTCAACGAACTTGACGGGCATGATCAGCCCGAGGCCGTCAGGCTGATCAGGCTTTTCTGGATCATCGAGCCGACCCAACCTAGCTCGTTTGGGTTTCCTGACCCAGTTGAGTCGTCGGGTCGCCCTGGCCCATTTGGGTCGTCGATCCCGTTTCCAAATTTATCATGAACTCAAAACATAATTAAATCTAAAATAAATATTGTTAAAATGAAATTTTATCTCACAAGAAATTCAATTATTTTTATCCAAACAAGAAATTGAAATGTAAGGTATTTTAATTTCTTTATCCAAACAAATTATTTAGAAAATGAAGAAAATTTAATTGCAAGCAATTCAAACACAATGCATTTAAATTTTTCAGCATTGTTGAAATGCTTCATCCAGTGAAGTGTGCGAGATCATGGCTCATACGGATGGGTTTTGGAAGATTGCCCTTTTCAGTGTAATTGATTGAGTTGGTAGTCTTGGGACAAATACAGACTGTGGTTCGTATTGGGAAACTCTACTTGGTGTCGCGGATCGTGGTCATGGCAGTTTATTCCCGTGTGTGGACTACTAGGTGGTGGCTTGTAGTCGGAGGGGCGAGTAGACACTCGTGCAACAAAGATCGATCAATGTACTCATCAAAGAGTGTAGAATCAAAAGGCATCCAACAGAAGGTTTGGAAGTGGAGGATAGAGGTTTGGGGTGCTAACATGGGTTATGGTTATGAAATGCTATATTATTTCATGTTGTAATTGTTTTTATTGTATTTGAGCTCTCCCTATCTACGTGTGTTTGGCGATGATCATGTAATTTGTTACATGAAAGCAGATGTTGATACAAGTGAGCATGTGGATGCTTAGCGTCGGAGTTAGGGCCAACTATGGGGATTTTATACTAGTAGTCGTCACAAATTTTTATGGACTATTTTGTCATAGATTTTATAAACAATTTATAATTGAAATAATTGAACGCCGTGGATTTTATTTATAATTGACACGTTGAAATAGATTTAAAATTTCCCGCATTTTTTTTTGGAAGTAATTAGGAATAAATGTGGTTTATTATTATTATGTTCTTATTTTAATTTGCAAATAAGTAATTTCCGGCTAGGATGTTACAAACTTGACTAAGACAAAGACATTGGTGGATGTTTTGAGGGGCAGGAGGCCATGGTCCCTCCAATTTTTTTTAAATTTTTTTATATTATATGTAATTTAGAAATTTTTAATTTTTTTCAAAAAATTTAAATTATAAGTACTTTATATTAAAATTTGATGATTATTAAATTAGGTATTTTTTTAATTTTTTTATAAAGTATAACATTTAATAATAATAAATGATAAAACATAAAATTAAAAATATTTATTAAGATACATATTTTTTTATTGTCTTTTTTATTTTTTTTACATATTAGATTCATCTCTAATTCTAACATTTTTTCTTTTTGCTTTTGAAAAAAAAAGTTGGATACAAACTCATTATTTTTTTTCTTTCATTTCATTTGTTCTCTTTCACTATTGAAGAAAAAAGGTAATTCTCCTATTGTTAAGACTTTGGCAAGTGTACCAAGTGTACCGGTAAGACCGAGATATCGTTTCCCAAGAGACTCATGTATACTAATCAATTGCGTAATTAGTGACTAATTTAAACTAATGAATAAATCCATATTTTGAGTTTCAATGTATGAAATTAAATTTTGCATAAATAATTAAAATTGAACTTTAGAAGTTAAAGGCACTTAGTGAATGGAAAAGATTAGAAATGA
>Ga0099822_1003032_pt1 | contig 21350 bp, 15 predicted proteins | sample CowpeawhiteBW_FD_76839 | JGI IMG/M metagenome (GOLD analysis project Ga0099822, IMG submission 76839) | Root nodule microbial communities of legume samples collected from California USA - Cow pea white BW | ecosystem: Host-associated > Plants > Roots > Nodule | place: USA: California | collected...
GCGATTTGGGTTCAAACACATCGTACAGGTGAAATTATAGTTTAGGATTAAATCTCTTGCCTTGATTCATCATTGCATTTATTCTGATTTTCTCACAGGTACCCGGTTGATGTTTATGATCGTATCTGGAATGATCGTTCCTGGTATGCCTGTAACTTCGGCCAAAATTGGAAACCACTAAATGCCTCCATTCCTGATGATTCTTTAAATCAGACGGATTACAAGCCGGGAGCTACTATCATGAGCACCGCAGTTGAACCAGAAAATGATAGTGCTCCGTTGGTAATAAGCTGGCAGCCACAATCTGAAAGCGACCAATTCTATGTCTACATGCACTTCACGGAAACTCAAGTGTTAAACACGAATCAGACAAGACAATTCAACGTCATCAGCAACGGTGAATTAAGTATTCCAAATTTTTCTCCGCAGTACCATAATGTCAGTACCATTACCATATTTTCGACGTCAGCCATCAGCGGGAATGTAATTAATTTTTCACTGGAGAGGACAAAAAATTCTACCCTGCCTCCCATCATCAGTGCCATTGAAATTTACAGAGTAATAGACTTACAGGAACCAGAGACATTCCAAGGAGATGGTATTTTTCATATTATAAATCCATTTCTTTTGTATACGTTGTTGTAAATTATCTTAACCACCTTTTACAATTTTTTTGTTATCATTTCAAACGTAGTTGATGCGATTACAAGTATTAAGTCATTTTATGGAGTGAAAAGGGATTGGGAAGGTGATCCATGCGTCCCTGTAGCCTACTGGTGGGATGGTCTCAGCTGTAGTTATGACGGCAACGAGCAGTTCCCAAGAATCACGACTCTGTAAGTAATGCTTACCAAATTATCATTATAGCTCTATAAAACTCACATGATTTCGTATATAACTTTTCATTGAGCAAAACAGGAATTTATCTTCAAGTGGATTGTCAGGAAAGATACACCCTTCTATCTCAAACCTCACCATGTTGGAGAACCTGTGAGTTTTTTTTTTCTTCTTTATTTCACCCGACACAAAAATCTCTTGTTTTAAATCTTTTTATTGTTTCTGCTATGTGCTTATAGTGAAGAATCGACATATCTTTTGCTACATGAGTGGAGATGTAAACATATTTAAAAAGGCTAAATTATTTTTGTTTTGTAGGGATTTATCTAACAATAACTTAAATGGTGAAGTTCCTGATTTTCTGTCTGAGTTACAATACTTGAAGATCTTGTAAGTTACTTATTTAAGCACGAAATTCTTAATAATTTAAAATGAGTTGGAATTCTTAAAAATAGAAGTAAATAAAATAAATAATATATAAATATAAATATAAAGACTCACAAATTTATGATACACTAATATTTAATATAGATTGATGTTAAATTTCTTCCATGTAATCCTCAAAGAACCTAAACAAAAACTACTAGTCATCAAGTGTGTTGGGAAAAAGAAAAGGATTATTTATTTATTTTCCCGTGATTTGGCAGAAACTTGGAGAAGAATAACCTCTTTGGTTCAATTCCATTGGCACTTGTTGAAAAATCTAAGGAAGGTTCTCTCACCCTAATGTACATGAATCTTACTAAAAATACTCAAATTCATAATGTGGTTGCTTATATAGTAATGACGATTATTAATTGATTATATTTTAGGCAGCATTAAATGACGTTTTTGAAAGAGTGTGACTATGCCGAGTTATTTGTATTTAACTTATCTAATACAAGTCTTTGTTTAATTAGTTAAGAGAACATATAGAAAAAATATATTCTATAAATTGTTTTTAACTTATTTTTAAGAATATATAGATGATAACTTACTGAAATATTCCACAGCTTGTTTAAAATGTGCTTAACGGTCATTCTTCTATCATAGAAAAACTTTATGTTTTTATTTAAATTTGACATTAGAAACTTAATTAATTCTAATTATATTACATTCATCGGCGAATCTTAATGAAAATTGAGAAATGCCTTGATATATATAATTTATTTGAGACTTCTAATTATATAATTGATCTATTTTTAAATTTTAGTACATTTTATATATTTGGCAAAAAAACAAAATTTGTATCAATGCAAAAATTGAGACTTCCAAAATATTTGTGCAAAATCCTTCATTGATTACATAATTTAAGAAAATTGGACTACTAAAGATAAATAATACAATGAACTCAATAATCTGTTGAAAGTCTTAAATAAGATAAACTTTTTAAACTCGCTCATTGATGAAACCAAAAACTTATATATGGATCAAATCCAACCTTTTGAAAAACACCTGTGATTAAACAACCTTTTATCAGAGGCAGACTTGACATGAGTAATTTTCACTCAACTTGCAAGGTTGCTTAAACTTTGAACATAAATCTTCTGTGATTTCCATGCAGTTTGGGTCAAAATCCATATGTCTGTGAACATGGTCAATGCATCGAGAACAGAAAGAACATTGTTATGCCTTTAGTAGCATCAATATGCGGGGTTTTGATCCTTCTGGTGGCCGTGGCAGCTATATTGTGGATCCTTGCGAAGAGAAAATCGAAAGGTGGGCTTCAATGATAAAAGTTTGGTATTTTTTTTTTTGTTTTTGATAATTTGCCAAACAAATTGAATCTTAAATGCTAGTTTCCAAACTATTTTACAATAATATCTAACAGCTTGGATGGTAGAAAAGGATCAAAATGAGATCTCTCAGCTGTACACAGAACAAGATGATTCTTTACAGCAGTTTAAAAAACAAAAATTTTCATACTCTGATGTCAGTAAATTTACCAACAATTTCGGAACAATTGTTGGTAAAGGAGGCTTTGGAACAGTTTTTCTGGGCTATATTTATGACACTCCAATTGCTGTCAAAATGCTTTCCCCTTCATCATGTCGTGGTTATGAACAATTTCAAGCAGAGGTATGTTATTAATCGCTTTGTACTTTGCACTTGGTTTTTTAGCTAAGTAGTAAGTATATGGCTAAACAGGGTTGTGGTTTTGACTTTCAGGTTAAACTTCTAATGAGAGTTCATCATAAAAATCTGACTTCCCTTATTGGTTATTGTAATCAAGGAATCAATAAGAGTCTCATATATGAGTACATGGCTAATGGGAACTTAGAGGAACATCTCTCTGGTTAGTTCCCAAATAAAACGAAGTTGTTGTTACATACTTTTGCAAATCTATTTCCTAGTTAGTTTTGTATTACAAAATTCTGGATATGGATATTTTCATATTGCCCAAACGAGTCGTGTATGACTGACTTCTAGTAAACAAAAAAATTAGCACGTATAGAAAGTTACTGAACTAGTTATTGCAGGTAAGCACAGTAAATCAAAATTCTTGAGCTGGGAAGAAAGACTTCGTATAGCAGTGGACGCAGCCTTGGGTGAGCAAGTAAACTTCAAATTATGCGTTTTGACAGTTTTATTAACTTCCCTTTTACTCTCGTAAAACTTGTTTTCCATAAATCTGATAAAGGATTGGAGTATCTGCAAAATGGTTGCAAGCCACCTATAATTCACAGGGACGTAAAATCTTCAAACATCTTGTTGAATGAACATTTCCAAGCGAAATTATCTGATTTTGGTCTATCCAAAATTATCCCAGCTGATGGGAGATCACATGTGTCAACTGTTATCGCTGGTACACCTGGTTATCTGGACCCTGAGTAAGTACTCGAGTTACTGTGTCCATCCATTAATTTCTAGGAAAATATGAGATTTTGAGATATCCCCACATGCACCGGCAGAAAATAAATTGGGTTAATTTCATGATTTGTGTTGCATTGCAGCTATTGCACATCCAATAGATTAACAGAGAAAAGTGATGTTTATAGCTTTGGAGTGGTTCTTTTGGAAATAATCACAGGTCAGAAAGTAATAGCAAGGAATGAAGAAAGGAGTCACATTATTGAATGGGTTAGGTCCCTGGTTGCATTAAGGGATATCATGGCCATTGTGGACTCAAGATTTGAAGGAGATTTTGACATTAACTCAGCCTGGAAAGCCGTGGAAATAGCAATGGCTTGTGTTTCTCTAAGTCCCAAAGAAAGGCCAATAATCAGTGTGATAGTGTTTGAACTTAAGGAGATTTTAGCAACCGAATTAGCTCGAATAAAACATAACAGTTGTGCAAATTCCATGTGAATCTGAACACCAACTCATTCCTCATGCCAGGTAAAATACCTTGTTGAGGTGTGTTCGATGATCGAAAAGAGTTAGTGATATGAATGAGCCAACGCTCACAAGAACTTTTACTCTCTTCCTACCTTGTCGCAGAGATATTTGTATAAATGCTTCTTCATTCACTCAATTGTTTTGAATCTATGTTTTTTAGTACCTAATAGTAATAATGGATTTGAAAAAAACCAGTGTCATTATTATTTTCCTTTTTTCTTAGATAGTTTGATAAAATAAGTTATCTTTCGTACTTCAAAAACTGCTGTATTTGTTTATTTTTTTTCACATTAGATTTTGATTTTTTACCAAGCAAAAATTTCAAATTTACAAACCTACCTCGTGACTGCTTTGGTAAGATAATGCTGTGTAAAGAATTCAGACAACTCTAAACAAGAATATCTCAGCCTAATTATGAAGTCGAACTCGTGGTAGTTTTGTCACGATGATACTATGACTCTCATTATTTATTTTCTAACGTGATTTAATGTAGACCATTAATTCTTTTAAGAAAAAAAGTAATGATATATTAATCAATAATTCATATTAATCCACATTAAAAAGTAAAAGATGAAAGTTAAAAGAGAAGAGTCGTAATATTATTCTTTTTTGTCATCCTTTCACAAATTCAACATGCCATAAAAAGGGATTGGTAACTTCTTTGTAAATGTAGTCACTACAACTCTCCACTTAGTTTGCATTGAATCATGCTGTTTAAATGAAAAAGTATGTCATAATTTAATATCAAACACAAAAGTGAGTATGTATAATTTGCTCACAGATTCATTTTAAGAAGATAATATTTTATTTATTATAATTAATTATTAAACTATCAATAGCAAAGCAAATCCTAAAATTAGATCTTTAATTTATATAAGGGTGGCAGTCAAAGCATAATTTAACTTCAAATTTATTAATTTAAATAAAAATTTATATAAATGAGTGAGCAATATATTTAATATCGATCACAGATAATAGAATAGTGCTTCTACATACAATTTTACCCTTTTTTTTTATCTTTTGATGAAGTCTTGCAGTTGTATAACCAACGTAACGTGGCACGAGAAATTATATATAAAATGATTAGTGAAGTTCTGTTTATAATTACGATTTAGTAAATTCATAACTTTACTTGATAACAAAAGAAATTAAATTAAGTCGTAACTACTTCTTCATCAAAATTAAAAAAATAAAATAAAATCATGATTGATATTATGAATTTTTGAAGCAGTGTTTTTAAATATGACTTATTTCATTTACGTAATTTAAAAAAAATTAAAGTTTTAAAATAATTTTCATTGTAAATTTTAATTTAAATAAACGAGTTGACAATTGATCCATTGGTTTCTACTAGGTCTCCGCGTTCTGGACATCTATCACTCTCTCCCACCGAAGAAAAAATCATGGGAAAGTGTGAAAACAAATATGCTGTTGTTTCAAATCTAGTACTTCCCTTTCTTTCGTATTTCAAACACGCGCTAAGAATAATATATAAGAACCAGAATTTGAATTCGCGCAATGGAAAAGGACGCAGTGGTTTACATGAACCGGCGTGAACCGTGGAACCCAAACTATAACATGTAACCGCAACCACAACCATGGAGTCAATAGTCATCGTCGTTTTCTGTTGTTTCAATGTTTCTGACCTTGTCACTTCATAATAGTCAACCCTGTGTTACACTGTATTATGCTAAATATATAGCTTTAATGGATTCTAAGTGTAGTAGCCTTGGAACACAAGAAATTCAAATCACATCACTGCACTGCATAGGTACCGTATTTCCTCTTTCTCTCTTCCTTTTTCTTCATACATGCAAGTTTAATGTTGGCCAAATCTTCATCTCTACATTTTTTGTTTCATGCTATAGTAGTAATCCCTCACTTTTTAACTGTAAAATAAAAAACATATATATAAAACTTTAATAATAGTTCTAGACTTTCCACTCACATTTGAGATACGGGTGATTTACTATTTAAGATAACTCATTTGAGATTATTTATGAGAATTATGCATATTTGATTTAGATGATATGAGATTATTTAGCAAGTAGGGCATTCTTAAGAATGTGGTGAATTACATCTACTCTCATTAATACATAATAAAAATAAGATTATAAAATTAAATCAAATACAAGAAAAAAACAAAATTAAGTGGTGATTTATTTATAATGACTACGAACTGTACGAGTATAATCTCCACGGTTTACAATTAAAAATATAATAATACGATTTAAAAAATAATAATATGAATATTTAGATGTTTATATAAATAATATATATATTTTAAACATTAAAATATAATGAAATTTCAGGATTAAAAATTTTACTTTTAGTTTTATTTGTTATTTTGTTTTTTATTTTTATAACTTTATTATATTTTAATATATAAAAAATATAACCAAAAGAAGAAAAAAAGGTAATAGATTATTAATGTAAGTACGTAATTTGATTCAAATGTGTTAAAAAATGACTTATGAAGATGTGTTTTTAAAGATTAATTAGGATAATATTAAATTTTTAGATGTTTATTTAAATAATAATAAAATTTAAGACAAATTATATCAAAATTAAAATTTAGAGTGTTTATTGTTGGTACCTTTTGTATATATATATATATTCCTCTAAGTGTTTCGAGATTTAGTGCTGCTATTATTTGCCTGCATATATATCAGACTATATATGCTCAATGATTGCGCAGTTTTTATGTTAATATTGAGCTATATATGCTACATGTTTTATGTATTCGGATTTAATGTGACAAGTTTAGTATGATCTTGAATTTAATATTTTAATACAAAAATTATTTAACTATTTAATTTATTGGATTAATTGTTTTTTAATTGTTTAAATTGCGATTAATTCGGTAATATTTTTTGACTTTAAATTAATATTATATTAATTACATTTAATAAAAAAATGATTTTTTTGTTTTAATAAATTAATAAATATAGTTAATCTTTAACTAACTAAAAGAATAATCAGTATAATTCTAATAATCATTATTGTGATGAACTATGATTTTGTATAACTTACTATTAAGTTTTAACAAAATAATATCATATTAAAAATAAAATTTAAAATATATTTCTAAATTTATAAATATTAATATATAAATTTGAGTTGAATAATATATTTATATAATTTTAACCCGTGCTATTCAGTATGAATACATTTAATTATCTATTTTACTTAATTTTATTTATTTTTTTTATGATGCAGTTTCCGGACTTTAATCACGGAAGAGAAATTAAAGCTACAAGTATTTGCAATGACCTCAACGTTGACTACACCGTCTAAGTCAATATATAGAATGTGGATGAGTTTCTACGTTGCTTTCTTAGCTTTTCAAACAACTTCATTATATCATTATTTATTTCAAATTTAACCAAGTCTTATGCTGTGCTAAAATAATAGAAAAGAAGAGAGATAAAAGTGAAGGAATAAAACAAAATTCAAAAGAAATAATAAAGTGAAGTAAAAATAAAAGAGTAATCAATTTTGTAAAGCTTCATATTTTCTAGTTGCAGCAGTCGAAAATATATTTCCGAGCACTTTTTAATTAGTTTCTCCACTGGCACCTACATCATTTCTTACAACCATACCAATTTAAGAATACAACTGCAATAGTTATTAACAACATAAAACATCACTAGACATTTTTAAATATTCCTACGAATTACTCTTAAATAATTATTCAAGATTATAAATTTCCTAGAAATGTGTAGCAACTTTATGAGTAATATATGCAATTTGATGTTTTAGGATTCATCAGCTTAGATTGCGGAGCTGAAGCAGGTGTGAACTATACTGAGCCATCACTAGGCATAACTTATGTTTCGGATGCAAATTTCATAAACACTGGTGTGAGTGGGAAAATAGCATCTAATGCGACCAGCACATACATTGAACGACCACTGCTGAGGCTGAGAAGCTTTCCGGAAGGGAAAAGGAACTGCTACAAAATAAAAGTCACAGGAGGCAACAAGTATCTCATACGCACAGTTTTTCTGTATGGAAATTATGATGGCCTAAATATCTCACCACAGTTTGATCTTCTTCTGGGTCCTAACCACTTGGATACAGTCATTATAGACAATGCATCCAGTAACAAAATCAAGGAGATCATACATATACCTTCACTGGATTTTGTACAAATCTGTCTGGTTAACACAGGCCATGGCACACCATTTATAACAACTATAGAATTCAGGACTTTGAAAAATGATACATACGTGACTACATCGGGATCACTGGAAACTTACTTGCGCTGCGATTTGGGTTCAGACATAATGTACAGGTGAAATCATAGTTATGGATTAAATGTGTTGCCTTATAAGATTGATTGATCGATCGATTATTGGATTTATTCTGGTTTTCTCACAGGTACCCGGTTGATGCTTATGATCGCTACTGGTTCACCTGTATGGGCGAGAATTGGAAACAACTAAATGCTTCGATTCCTGATGATTCTTTCAATAAGAGCGATCTTTACCAACCGGGATCTATTATCATGAGCACCGCAGTTGCGTCAGGAGATGATAGTACTCCATTGCTAATAAGCTGGTATTCAGAACATGAAACTGACCAATTCTATGTGTACATGCACTTTACGGAAATTCAAGTGTTACCCACCAATCAGACAAGACAATTCAACATCACTAGGAACGGTGAATTAAGGGTTCCGAATTTTTCTCCGCGGTACCTTGCCGTCGACACTTTATATACCTCGTCAGCCATCAGTGGGAAACAGATTAAATATTCCCTGGAGAGGACTGAAAATTCAACCCTGCCTCCCATCGTCAGTGCCATTGAACTTTACAGAGTAATAGATTTACAGAAACCACAAACATTCCAAGGAGATGGTATTTTTCATTTTCTAAATCCGTTTACTTGGCTTACACTATTCTACATGAACTTAACTACCTTCTACCCCTCTTTTTGCATTGAAAATAAGTTGAAGCTATTGCAAGCATCAAGTCAGTTTATGGAGTGAAAAGGGATTGGGAAGGTGATCCATGCGCCCCAGTAGACTACTTGTGGGATGGTCTCATCTGTACTTATGACAACGACTTCCCGAGAATCACAGCTTTGTAAGTCTTGCCAAATTATTATTATAGCTTTATAAAACTAATTAAGATTATTTCGTATATAACTGTTCATTGAGCAAAACAGGAATCTATCTTCGAGTGGATTGTCAGGAAAGATACACCCTTCAATCTCAAACCTCACCATGTTGGAGAAGTTGTAAGTGTTTTTTTTTTTCTTTTATTTTACAAGACAGAAAAATCTCTTGTTATCTTTTTGTTGATTCCGTTTTAAACATAGTCAAAAAAGGCTAAAGTACTTGTTTTCCAGGGATTTATCTAACAATTGCTTAAATGGTGAAGTTCCTGATTTCCTGTCTCAGTTACAACACTTGAAGATCTTGTAAGTTACTTCATTTACTCAAACACTGTATATGTGATGTGATCCTCTGTATCAGATAATAGAAAACCATATTTTTGTAGAAACTTAGAGAAGAATAACCTCTCCAGTTCAATTCCATCTGCACTTCTTCAAAAATCACGCGAAGGTTCTCTCTCACTGAGGTATGAATCTGATTGAAAAGTCTCAAATTCCTAAGATGCTTATTTATGCTGATGATTATTGATTACTTATATTTAAGGCAGTGTTTGAGATTCATATATAAAGGATCCACCCAATTTCACATCCAAAATAAATTTATGTATTTGAATTATAGATTACTGGTATGGTTTACTGATACTTGAATCATAACTTTTCTTGTTTTCCTTGCTAGTGTGGGTCAAAATCCATATCCATGTGAATCTGGCCAATTCAACGAGAAGAAAAAGAAAAACACTCTTATACCCATAGTAGCCTCGACTAGTGGGGCTTTAATCATTCTAATAGCAGTTGGAATATTGTGGATCCTTAAAAGGAAAAAATCAAAAGGTAATGCCGAGATGACTAAAAGTTAATATTTGCTATCAACAATTTGCCAAAAAATTACTTTTCTAACCTATTATTTTTCAAAATGTAGTTGAAAAATTTACAGATGCGGTGGCAGTAAATCATCAGAGTGAGAATTCACAGCAATCCACAGAAATGGATGGTTTGTTCCTGCAACGAAAAAGTCAAATGTATTCATACTATGATGTCCTTCAAATCACTAACAATTTCAATAGAATTATTGGTAAAGGAGGATTTGGAACAGTTTACCTTGGCTTTATCGATGACACTCCAGTTGCGGTGAAAATGCTTTCCCCATCAGCAGTTCTTGGTTATCAACAATTTCAAACAGAGGTATGTTAATGTTACTAATCAATTCACTCTAGGTTTCTTAACTTGCTACCAAACCTATACGGTTTAACATGGTTGTGATTTTGATTTCCAGGTTAAACTTCTAATCAGAGTTCATCACAAAAATTTGACATCCCTAATTGGTTACTGTAACGAAGGAACCAATAAGGGCCTCATATATGAGTACATGGCTAAAGGGAACTTACGAGAACATCTCTCAGGTTGGTTCCAAATAAAATTATTTTGTTCTTAAACGTTTGTGAAATCAATTTCCAAGTTAGATTTGATTTCTGAAACTCTGGATATGAAATTTTTAATATTGGAGAGCTGTACGAGTCGTATGAATAACTTCTACCGAACAAAATACAAACATGTACAGAATAGAAAGTTACAGAAGTTGTTCTTGTAGGTAAACACAACGAATCACCATTATTGAGGTGGAAGGACAGACTTCGTGTAGCAGTGGATGCAGCCTTAGGTTAGAAAGTAAAATTCAGATTGTGATTTTTTGTTAATTCCCTCTTACCTTCTTAACACGTTTGCCGCCGAAATTATAAATGTAATATCAGGATTGGAATATCTGCAAAATGGTTGCAAGCCTCCTATAATCCACAGAGATGTAAAATCTACGAATATCTTGTTGGATGAACATTTCCAAGCAAAGTTATCTGATTTCGGTCTATCCAAAGTTGTCCCGGATGATGGGAGATCTCATGTGTCAACTGTTATTGCTGGTACTCTTGGTTATCTGGACCCTCAGTAAGTACTTAATTATTGCCCTTTCCATCATTTTCTAGGAAAATATAGTGAAATTGTGTACCTGAATATTTGAGTTATCATCACAAAATCCGCAGAGTAAATAATTTGTGTTTCATGACTTGTCTTGCAGCTACCACTCTTCCAATAGATTAACGCAGAAAAGTGATGTTTATAGCTTTTGAGTTGTTCTTTTGGAAATAATCACGAATCAAGCAGTAATGGCAGGGAATGAAGAAACGGGTCACATAAGTGAACGAGTTAACTCCATGATATCAAGAGGGGATATCAGGGCCATAGTTGATCCAAGCTTAGAAGGAAATTTTGACATAAACTCAGCATGGAAAGCCGTAGAAATAGCAATGGCTTGTGTTTCTCCAAATCCTAATGAAAGGCCAACGATGAGTGTGGTAGTGATTGAACTACAGGAGGCTTTAGCGACGGAATTAGGTAGAACAAACCATGATAGTGGTGCTGATTCCATGTATTCAGTTGCATCGCTCAGTGTGGAGGTAGACACAGAATTCATGCCCTTGGCCAGGTGAAAGTTTACTAAAATAACAATAGAAAACGTTGTAAGAAGGGAAAGTGATGTTGTACAAGAAGTTGGTTATTTATGTGCTTTACTTTGATCACTTTTCTCAATCTGTGTTGTTTCGGAATGGTGATATTAGTAATGCAGAATGCGTCAGTATACAAATAAAAAATGAGAATTAAAAAGCATTGTTATTACCAATTTTTGTTGGATTAAATTTATTGAACAATCTATCTTTGTTTTACCCTCTTATATGCAAAGTAAACCCACAAGAACGAAGAAATGAACCCAATGTAAATGAAGAAATGATCACAAAAATAAATTGGTCAGTTTGTCAGATGTTAAGGGAACTTTGAGAAAACATCAATTCTAGCCTTTTTATTATTTTATTGCTTTGATAAATTTTATATTGAAGTTTATCTTTAAAAAAGAAAAATAGTTTTTGTTTGTTTAAATTCATGAAAAGTAATGAGAAAATATTAAGACACAGAGTTATATAGCTTTTGATATCTGCGGAAATATGTTGTGTAAGATAGTAATAACAAATTAAAATTAAGTAGTTATTATAATTTACATTAAATCTTATTATTTTTTATTTATTTTTCTCATTGATTAGATTGCTGATTTGGAATTTCTTATTAATGTAATTTTACTTAGAGATAACGGATGATTGAATGTGTATCCTCTTCATTCGATGTTTAATATTTTATTTGCTAGAGACATGTATAAAAAATAATAAAATTAATTATTATTTTTAATAACGTAGTTTCAGGTATCCATTATAGATTACACATAATTTACCTTAATATTAGTACTGACTGTCACTAAAATATACTTTGATTCACATATTTATTACCAAATAAGATAGAGATAAAGATGCAATTCTTTACCTTGTATTTATGATATTTTTAAATGTATAATTTCTTTGAAATTATTATAAATCTACAAAATCATTTCGAATCTTATAATTTCATATTTTATTAATATTTTAAAATCCACTTCACAAAATCTTAATCATAAAAAATGTTTAAATTTCGTTTTTATCTGGAATATACTAATTCAATATGTATGTTTGACCGTGTAATGCAACTTGAGGTTCTTTCACGATTAGAGAACCATTCTTCTTCACTCTGTTCTAAGGTTTTTGTTCGTCTCTTTTGACTTTCAAAAAAATATCTCTGAAATTCTATTTTTTATTTTTCTTTGGGATGTAACTATCTTACGAACATCCTAATATTTTTTTTCTCTCTTTCCTTGCAAAATATGTTTTTGATGATGAAAATATTATAGATGCATGATAATTATAATAATAAAAAAAAGGTTACAATACTCCGATGGTCCTCATTTTGGTTCAAAAATCTCAAATTGGTCCTCGAATTTTAATTGATCTTAATTTCGTCCTCATTTTTGTAAATGTGTTTTAAATCAACCCAGTCGTTAACGGTGTCAAAATTATTAACGTTGACTTCATTTTAATTATCTGACGTGGCTTTATTCATTATATTGAGGACTGAAAAATTGGTACGTGGACCCTGATAATTAAAATAAGCACCGTCCTTGAAATCCTAAATTACTGAATTAGGGATTGAAATCGGGTGCTGAAGGATCGCGACTGCGAGGGCGACTCCCACTGTGTCAATGTCGTGAACGTCGACAAAAGTGAGATTCAGCGTCGTCGAAGGTGAGGTTGAACATTTCAGAGGTCGATTTTCGAGCTTTAGTGTCGTTGATCGTAGTCGTTCTTGAGTGTCACACCGTGAAGGTGAGTATGACTTCATCCTTTTCACCGCAATAGCAAACAGGTGTTAAATCGAACCTCCTCATCGCACCTCCATGAGAAGAAACACTGGAATTTTTCATCTCCCAACCATTGCAAGTGCAGGACGAGCAAGAATGAGAGGGAGACATTACCAATTTTATCAAATCAGAATGCACGAGACAACTTCACCTCACCCTTTTCAAACCCTAAGCTTCAAATGTTATGAACATAAACTCTTTTTAAAAGAGAAACCAAGAACACATGTGCCAAAACAACTGAATGACACGTCAGAATACACAAAACAACCACATCATCAGGAATAAACGCCGGTTGTCAACTGATAACGGAGATAGTTGATTTAAAACACATTTACAAAAATGAGGACGAAATTGAGATCAATTAAAATTCGATGACCAATTTGAGATTTTTGAATCAAAATGAAGACCATCGAAGTATTTTAACCTAAAAAAAATAATAACAATTTTGAGGATTCTTTCTATTTAGAATATCACTAAATATGAATTTTAACTTAAATATACTAAATTAATTTTAAATATCAAAGACAAATACATTTATGACACAAACCGACTCAAACAACAACATTTTAAAGATGATATTTATATATAATATTTGATTTTTTGAAGCACATGAAAACATATACGGTAGGTATTATAGTAAGAAAATCCCAACAATCATTAAGAAGAACCAAAATAATAAATTACAAACATGAAGATGGCGAAACCAACAATTAAAATTTAAAATGTTCTCCAATAAAGTTCAATAGTACTTTAAATTGTAAACTGTAAAATTGGAAATTAAAACGTGAATCATAAATAAGAAGCTTAATTTATAAAATATTAAACAAACCGAGAATGGTCCTATAATACATTGTTACACATCTCCTTCGTCAATATTTAGTTTTCCTTAGGTACCTTATAGCATTAACTTCTGCCATTAATTTCTGCTTCACATAGCAACTGTTAGAGATTATTGACGGAGTCGCCATAATAAATGAGGAAAAGATAAGGTCCCTGAGTGGTTGTGGATCACAAACATTAAACACCATATCTTTCTTTTTCAGGTTCATATGGAGAAAGAACCATAACATCAGCATCTGGAGTTGGGAAAGAAGCCACCAAGAAGAAGCTGAACCCGAATCCATCATGCTTCTCGACACAAGGAGGACCACACATCGGTAACTTAATTTTATACCTGTTATTGCTTAACTTTGTTCATTATATTTCTTAATTTAACTTTAATCCTATACTGCTGATGATGTTAAGATTTTAACTAATGTTTTTAGAATTATATGTTAAATAAAGTTGAATTATTTCAGTTCGTTAAAGATAAACATTTTTCCTATATTTATGTTCAAATTTGCCTTCTGGAACATTTGAAGTATTTATTTATTTATTCCGTAACTTAATTTTTTGTGTTAATTTGGTCTTTTATGTATTTTTACTACAAAATTTGGTCTCTTTCTCACTTCTTAAGCCCCTATAAGATAATAAATTGATGACTACAGGAAAATATATGTTTGATATTGACTTAAAGTCGACATTAACAAAAGTAAAAACCAGTACTAGTTACCTAAATAATGTCAGTTTAGGTCGGAAATGTGTATTACTATAAATAGAAAAAAAAAATTGCGGCATATGAAGTGGATGGGTGTGGTCGGAGAAGATGATGAAAATAGTGTCGAAGAAAGAGATCTCTATGAGAAGATTTAAGAGTATGAATAAGAGAAATATTTTGAGAAGATTTATACAGAAAATGTAAGAAAAATTGTGAATAAGAATATTTCTCATCTTCAATTTTGCATAAATAAATTAAAAAAAATTTAATTTCTCTTTATTTTACTAAAATGCTTAGATTCATAATATATAAAGTAAGTTGATTTATTTAATATTAATTTAAATAAATATAAATACTAAAATTAAATAACATTAATATCAATTTGACCGATATTAACCTTATTTATTTTAATTAGTATTGGAATAACATAAATACTTTTATATTTTAAAAATAGTTAGCATTGGCTAAACAATGTTAATTCAACATTAATACAAATATTAATTTATTAAAAAAATTTATATATTTTAATTATTTTTAAATTAATTTTTTTGTTGCTTTAGAGTCTGATTATGCAAATTGTCTTCACGTCAAACGTTATTGACTCTATTAGGTTAAAATTAAACGGATTATAATGTTAAGATGACTCTGTCAGCTACGACTTAATTAATCGTATATTAATACCAATATTTATTTATTATAAAAAGTAAAAAATAATCTTATGTATTTTTTTAAATTTTAAAAAAAAAGTATTTTACATCACGATGAGGTTTAAGTTGTCTCACAATAATATTTAGAAGCTAATTTGATATTTTATTGTATTCTTATTTTATCAACTTTGTATCAACACGACAGAGATGGTATATTAGTCAAAAGGAAAATTGAAATCTTTTAGTACTAAAAAACGAAACAGAGGATCACTTTGGTGTCATAGAGATACCACAAAATAGTGAAGCTTTTAAAAGTCAAGAAACAAAACTGAAGTAAAAAGAAATTAATTGACAATAACATTATATTTTAGGCATGAAATTACTTTAATTGGTATGAATTTAGTAATATTTGTATTATGCAGGTGCATGCATCAGTAATGTCAGTTGAGGAGCATTGACAAGAATTTCTAACTTCTAAGTAAGCAAATGGATGTGCTGGCAATTCTGCAAGGAAGAATGAACTCTAACACGATATTATACATTAAGCATATAGAATGAGATCAAAAGCATTAAGGAGCTAAACAGTGTTTGCAATTACCTACGTTGCCAAAGCACATTTCATTTTCTAGTCAAAGTGGCAACATGGCATTCAAACATTTGGCACCCTACGCAATGTCGATGAGTTTCTTCGTTATTTTTCTAGGTTGTCTACTTGTTCAAGCCCAGGATCAATCAGGTTTGATGAAGCAAAAACATGATCTGCATCAGTTAAATCATTTTTTGAGGTCTATGATCTTCATTACATAGTTAATTATCTGATTTTGCATGCATGTTTTTTTCATGTTTTAGGATTTATCAGCATAGATTGCGGAGCTCCAGCAGACACGGACTACACTGAGCCAAAAACAGGCATCAATTACACATCAGATGCCAATTTCATAGACACGGGTGAAAGTGGGACAATAATACCTGAAACCATCAACACTGTCTATCAACGACAGATGATGAATGTGAGAAGCTTCCCCAAAGGAAAAAGGAACTGCTACAAAATAAGCATCACAAGAGGTTCCACTTATCTCATCCGCACCAATTTTTTGTATGGAAATTACGATAAGCTGAATAAGGCACCAAAGTTTGATATTCATCTCGGGGTTAACCGCTGGTATACAGTGACTATAGACAATGCATCCACTCCTCAAGTCAATGAGATCATACATGTACCTTCACTGGATTATCTGCATATCTGTCTCGTTAACACAGGCCATGGCACACCCTTTATATCAGCTATAGAATTAAGGACTTTGAAAAATGCAACTTACGCCCCTGAATTTGGATCATTGGAATATTACAACCGGTGGGATTTAGGTTCAAAGGACAGCTACAGGTAAAGCCATACTTTTTTTGGATAAAATCTATAAAACACTGAGTGATTCTATTGGATTTATTTGATTTCCTCGCAGGTACAATGTTGATGTTTACGACCGTTTCTGGTATAGCTATGGCGACAACAAGGATTGGAAACAAATAAATGCTTCTATTGCTGCTGATTCTTTTGATCAGAATGATTACAGACCGCCAGGAATTGTCATGAGTACCGCAGTTACACCAGTAAATGCGAGTGCCCCTTTGGTAATAAGCTGGGAGCCACAAAATCCAACTGAACAATACTATGTTTACATGCACTTCTTCGAGATCGAAGTGCTAGGGAAGAATCAGACAAGAGAATTCAACATCACCCAGAATGGAAGGCCATGGTATCAAAATTTGTCTCCGTTGCCCCAGAGTATCAACACTATATATAGCAGAGCAGGCATCAGTGGGGAAAAAATTGAATATTCACTTGAGAAAGCCAAGAGTTCAAGCCTTCCTCCCATCTTAAATGCCATTGAAATTTACAGAGTGATAAACTTCCAGCAGACAGATACACACCAAGGAGATGGTATGCTAAGAAAAAAATTTGATTTTTATATGACATCCATTTAGTAATCTAAACTATTTCTTACAATTTTTCAATTTGCATCTGAAAATCAAAAAAGTTGATGCGATTGCAAGCATCAAGTCAGTTTATGGAGTGAAAAGAGATTGGCAAGGTGATCCATGCGCCCCTGTAGCCTACTTGTGGGATGGTCTCAATTGTAGTTATCTAGGCAATAAGAACCCAAGAATCACAACTTTGTAAGTGGTGCTTCTCATATCAATATTACAGCTTCGTATATATAGATAACTCTTAAAATAACGTGTGGCTCTATTGGTTTTAAAAAACAGGAATTTATCTTCAAGTGAATTGTCCGGAACAATAGATCCTACGATTTCAAATCTCATCATGTTGGAGCAGTTGTGAGTTTCTCCATTTTACAGAGTTCAATAGATCTTGGTTCTTTCTGTTATGTTGCATGTTATGTTATGTTTTCTGATTTAACCATACTTAAGTAACAGATGATTATTTGTTTTCCAGGGATTTATCCAACAATAACTTATACGGCCAAGTTCCTGATTTTCTATCTAGATTACAACACTTGAAGATGATGTAAGTTACTTCTTTCTTTATTTACTAGAACAAGAGTGTGATCACCTGATCGGAGAAAAAGAAAAGGATGATATAGCTCTCCTATTTTGGCAGAAACTTTGAGAACAACAACCTCACTGGTTCAATTCCCGAGGCACTAGTTAAAAAATCTAAGGAAGGTTTCCTGTCACTAAGGTGTGGATAAATTCTCATATTCAGAATCTGGTTATCAATCACTTTTATTCTTGTCCAATATACTTGTTATTTTGTTTTTACACCATTGGTTCAAGGGTCACAACGATTTTTGCCCCTCCCTACTCCTCTGTGTAGACCTTAATAACGACCATGACCAGTAACAAGAATTGAATTGGAGTTCTTCAAGTTAATTATTTCACTTGTTTAGTATTGGTGTTGTTCATGCTATTTCCTAGACAGTGGATGTACTCATCGAATAACAAACAAACTGAATTGAAGTATCACTAAAAGTATTGATGGTTTGCAAGATTTAGTGAGAATTAAAACATAAACCTTTCATGACTGAACATCCATTTTAGGGTGGGCCAAAATCCATATCTATGTGAATCCGGTCAATGCAACAAGAAGAGGAAGGAAAAGAAGAATATTGTTATTCCCTTATTATCAACCGTTTGTGGGGTTTTGATCCTTCTGATGACTGTGGCAGCTGTATTGTGGACTCTTGAAAGGAGAAAACCCAGAGGTGAGACTACTATAATTACACTCAAATTTTTAATTGAAAAATTGCCAAAGATATTCAATCTTGACCTATTAAAGTTTTCAAAAACTGTTGAACAGCTTCGACCGTAGATCAACGTGAGATCACAGAACAAGATGATTCGTTACATCAACTCAAAAAACAGATATATTCATACTCTGATGTAGTTAGAATCACCAACGAATTCAGTACAATTGTTGGTAAAGGTGGGTTTGGAACAGTTTATCTGGGTTATATTGGTGACACTCCCGTGGCAGTGAAAATGCTGTCTCCATCTTCAGTTCATGGTTATCGACAGTTTCAAGCAGAAGTAAGTTATTTATAATTTTTCAACAGGTTTATGAGGTGAAGAATAACAATATACGCTTAAATTTGTCTGTGGCTTTGATTTCCAGGTTAAAATTCTAATGAGGGTTCATCATACAAATCTCACCTCCCTTGTTGGATATTGTAATGACGGAGATTATAAGGGTCTCATATATGAGTACATGGCTAACGGAGACTTAAAACAACATCTTTCTGGTTATTTCCCCAATTAAACTAATTTCTTGTTAAAATTGTGCGCAGATCAATTTACAAAGTAGTTTTGGGTTCTGAAACGCTGGATATGAAAATTAGTCAATTAAAATGAACAAGTGTAGAAAGTTACAGAACTTGTTTTCTCCAGGTAAACACGGCAAATCAAAATTCTTGAGCTGGGAAGACAGGCTTCGTATAGCAGTGGATGCAGCTCTAGGTGAGGAAGTAAACTTGAAATCATGTGTTTTGTCAAATTGTGAACTCCCTTTTTCCCCTCTCAAAATGTTTACAATGAATCTAATATCAGGATTGGAGTATCTTCAAACTGGTTGCAAGCCTCCTATAATCCACAGAGACATAAAATCTACAAACATCTTGTTGGATGAAAAGTTCCAAGCAAAATTATCAGATTTTGGTCTATCCAAAATTATCCCAATTGATGGGGGAACTCATGTGTCAACTGTTGTTGCTGGTACTCCCGGTTATCTAGACCCAGAGTAAGTACTTCAATTATAGTGATTGTTTATATTTGAACCATGACCACAAACTCTGGCAGTGGCAGAAAATGAATTGGGTTACATGATTTGTGTTGCAGGTACTACATATCCAATAGATTAACACAGAAAAGTGATGTTTATAGCTTTGGAGTTGTTCTTTTGGAAATCATCACTTATCAGCCAGTAATAGCAATGAATGAAGAAAGGAGTCACATCACTGAACGGGTGAGATCACTGATCGAAAAAGGGGATATCAAGGCGATTGTTGACTCAAGGTTAGAAGGAGATTTTGACATTAATTCAGCTTGGAAAGTCGTAGAAATAGCAATGGCATGTGTTTCTTTTAATCCTAGTGAAAGGCCAATGGTGAGGATGATAGTGAGTGAACTAAGGGAGACTTTAGCAACAGAATTAGCTCGAACACAACTCATTGATGCCCATCTTACAACAGATTCTATTGAACCGATGGCCATGAATCTGGACACTGAATTCACTCCTCTGGCGAGGTAAAATATGAAGGAAATCAAATAATGTAATACGAGGAAGTGGTCTTACTTAAGAACGTGGTCAAGAGGGTCTTTCATTTGCTCATCTATAACTGCTTCACCTGTTTCCATTTCCATGGATGATGGTTTCTGTTTCTACCTTATAATGTAATTGCATCATTTTTCTTATTCTTCAATGTCTATTTGTTGGGAATAATAAGTGTCAGTCAAAAGTCTCACATTGGATAAAATAGACAAAGTTAAACATTATATAAGAATAAATGCTTTAATATTTTGAGAGTAAAAGTGGTATCAAATGTCTTATGTATAAGACCAATGTTAATGTAAAATTTATTTTCTTTCTTTTATATTTCTGAAATTGTAAAGTACTCTCATTGCTTACAATTTCTAAAACTGAATCACATTTTTTAACAATATTTTATTCTTTTTTTACAGCAAAAATCGCTGATATAGTTTGTAAGCAGCTATATATTCTGAATTTGATGTATAGCTCTAGTTCAATTATTATATATTTCTTACTTGAACAAAGAATATGATCTTAATGTTGTTTTTTTTCTTTCATATCCATGACAACGTATATTCATATTAAATTGTTATGAAATCAGAAAATTGTAATGAGTTGTTAAACCAGAAAAATAATAACAAGAGCAAACACTACTGCATTTACTAGCTATGGTAACATGGGCTTGTTACATTTACTAAAAGTGTTACTATATATATACTATGGTAACATTTTCTCAAAAATGTTACTGCAAATAATATTAAAGTAATATTGTAACATTTTTAAAAATGTTACCGTATGTCATTATATATATATTTTTTACTTTCAATAACATTTTTTTATTATAATTATTAATTTCAA
>Ga0099822_1003037_pt1 | contig 21339 bp, 8 predicted proteins | sample CowpeawhiteBW_FD_76839 | JGI IMG/M metagenome (GOLD analysis project Ga0099822, IMG submission 76839) | Root nodule microbial communities of legume samples collected from California USA - Cow pea white BW | ecosystem: Host-associated > Plants > Roots > Nodule | place: USA: California | collected...
ATCCATTTCAATTTGACTCTTTTGTGCTAGAGGATGCTAGGATAGTATTCTATTGGTTAATAATCTTGTACTTTGGAGACAGATGACCATCATATTTGGAAGGTTTCCGTCTGCATCACATTATTCGATGAATGTGGTTTTCATTTGCAGTATTTTTCTTGGAGCAGGGATAGCTTTTGGGTATCTGCTCCAAGTGTAATTTTTGTCTTTTTTGGTCTCACGGTTCTTCAATGTTTCAAGAGGCTTTTCTTGCTCATAAGTCATAGTTTTGATCTGTAGAATTTCTAGTGGAGAAGCAAGCTATTTTTCGTAGTGAGAATAATCAGAAAATGCTGTAAATATGCTTAGATAAAATACATTTTAATATCAGTGATAATGCAAATATATTTTTGAATATGGATTATTCTATCATCCAAACTGAGTTAAGCATTTCAAATGGTGCTATAGGAGGATAGGAGGATCTGTATTGTGGTTTATCACCTATATTTAAGCTTGTTAACTTCTCTTGATGCTACCCTTTTGGTAATAAAGAACAGAAAGAGTGTTGTTGGTATTGTCCATAGTTTTATTTTACGAATATGTTAAAGCCACATGATGTTATTTGAGCAATGTTTCAAGGATTGTTTTTGTAAAGCAGGTGTGAAGGAACATCTTATACTCTGCTAATATGCTATCTCATTCACTGTAAGACATGCTCACATGATGTGCATCATTTCAAAATGTGAAAGTGATGGAAAAACACCGTTCTTCTATTGTTTATACATATTATATTGCTTGTGCTCTCTGCTATTTGCAATGATGACTATCTAGCCCGTTAGAAATTTCGTCTCATTTTTATTTGATGTAATAATAGATACTTCAACATGTGGCTACAACACGATAGCATGGCTTGCTAGGAAACAATAGTCTTGTCATGTTAGCATAGCTGCACTCGTTCATCTATCTTTGACTTAAATTGGAATAATTTACAAGTTATAGCTATAAAAACTAATATCATGTTTCATAGCCTTGCCCAGATTTCACCAGCTTCCGGAGTTTGATCAAGGAAAAAGAAGTTGCCGCAGGCGACTGGCTGGCCATAATGAACGTCGGAGAAAGCCCCCACCCAGCTCCCTCTTAACCTCTCGCTATGCCAGACTTTCTTCATCTGCTTTTGGTTAGAAACTATCAGTAAAACATCAGTTTCATGCCTCTCAAATTTTCTATAGGGAAGCATGTGTAGTTTCAGCTTGTGTCATTCTTGGCATTACATATAAAACACATTCTAATGTTTGGCACCTTTTTTGACAGATAATAGTGGCAGAGGGGGCAACTTTCTAATGGAATTGGCTTCATATCCTAAGCTTAGTCTGAGAAATTCACTTCCAACTCCTACATCATCCGAGCTAGCTCCTGGAAGTCAAACCTCCACACTTAGCTGGCACGGCAACTCAGAGACAGCATCTGACATTTTCTTGCAGGGTTCTGTGGGTGGGACAAGCTTTGCCAGTCCCGGTCATCCTCCAGGGGAAAGTTACACAGGTGTCACTGACTCGAGCTGTGCTCTCTCTCTTCTGTCAAGTCAAACATGGGGTTCTAGAAACACAGCACCAGGTCTTGGGTTGAATAACATGATAAATTTCAACGGGACACCCATGACACAACTTACTGCTTCATCTCATGGTTCATCACTCCATGAATTTCCAAATACCTCGTGGTGTTTCAAGGGCATTGATTCTGGTAACTGTTCGCCTGAGGTTGTCCCTGATCTAGGTCTGGGTCATATTTCACAGCCTCTGAATGGCCAGCTTCATGGTGAGCTGGATCTGTCTCAACAGGGCAGGAGGCATTACATGGATCTAGAACAGTCCAGAGAATATGAATCTGCTCATTGGTCACTTTAAATGCACTTTTTTTGTTGTGGTTTGTAATAACATATAGCACAAACCTGTGCCTACGTGGTTACTTCCCAGACTGATATCTCGCTTGTTTTGGTTTGTTTAAACTGATAATCAAGGCTTGGGTGGCCTTGCTTCTTTTGTGGAACTTTCAGACTCCAAATGAATCACCTGAAAGTGTGTTTTGTTACTGTTTTAGCAGCATAGGCATGGTGTCATCTGCCATTGCTATCTCTGGAATTAATTGTGATTGGGAGGACAATCTCTGTTATTTGCTACCACTACTCAAAGCTATTTGGTATTATCATCTTTTGACTATTTTGAACAGTGTTGCGCTTGCACACATTGGTCACCTGAGAATGTTTTGCAGTGTGTTGAGTTGAATGACTTAGATAACAAGGCATGTGATTTTCAACTGGGAGGTCCTATCGTTCATTTCAAAAAGTAAAACTAAGTTTCATTTTTGATTTTCCAATGAAGTCAATCTGTAAACTGCGCTGTCATTTGTTTTTAAACCAAGTCTCATTTAAAAAAAGAAAAAAGAAGTTGCTCTCTATAGTTTAGGTTGAACCGGGTGGTAGCACGTGATGACGTTGGTTGCTGGATGTCGTGATGCTTTGGTGGTTGTGGTCATCACGTGTTAACGCTTGTAAATATTTTGCACTTGCATTTTTTTCTTTCAATGCTAAATCATGGCTTTTACTTCCTGCACCCTACAGTTTCCCACAGTTTCTTCGCTCACCCCTAAAACTTTCAGAATGCCATTCTTTTTCTCTGAAAAAGTGATTTCTGATTGGATTTGGATTTTTAGCTGGGTTATTTTATTTTATTTTTTTACTTTGTCTTCATAATATACTAATTATTAATAGTTTTGATATTTTAAAATATATTTAAAGTATTAAATAGTACATTTTTAATGTTAAGCAGAGAACAATACTCAAAAAATCAGTAAAAAATCTAAATTATTTTCGATTACATATTCCGAAAAAGTGATTACATATAGGTAATTCAAGCAGTTAAGTCAATTAGTCTGTTTTTGTATTAATTGAGTGACTCTATAAATAGAGTTACACACATTGTACAATTTAATATAGTAAAAACATTTTATGAGGCATTGAATCATACAGTTTGTGTGCATACATGTAGTAACAGTTCTCTTCCTCTGCAGTTGTGATACAGTTGTGGCGGTGGTGAAACTGGTGACAGGGGTTGTGTGATGTGGTACAGTGATGAAGGATACTGAAGTTGTAAAATGCTTTTTAATCTTTATAACAGGACTTTAACATCTGGAAGAAAGAATGTACCCAGTGTTATTTGACTTGATCTATTTGGGTTTTAATGTTTGCAAGTCAATTTAATCCAATTATCAGCAGTCATTTCTCAGCAACACTTCTAAATAAAACTTTTATTTTTATTCAATTGTGTCTATTACACTTTAGAAGCACCATTCTCCTTATTGCATTTCTGATTAATGTATTCAGTTAATTTTTGTGAAGAAAATTAGATAAAATGACCCAATTAAGAAAAAAAGGTTCAAAATCTAACTTAAAAAGAAAATAGTTACAAAAGTTATATTTTTTCCACGGATTATTTATTTCAAAGTACTTTTAATTAATGACTATTGAATTTTTCATTTTTATAATAATTGTTTTTTTTTTTTCATTTGCAAGATTTTGGTCCATGGCGAGCATTTTTATTGAGATAGACAATGTAACTTGATTATGTTTTTTAAAAAATAATGCTGTACAAAAATTAAAGTAAATAAAAAGAAATTAAAAATATGATAAAGAAAATCGTGATGTAATATTGCAGTCGAGGGTGTTCCTGGTTTATAGTGACGATCTTCTCGCTTCTCAAGTTCTCGGAGGTAACTATTTATCTTCTCACCGCTAACCCTTTCTTTTTCTCTTCATCAATATCGCATTTGTGCCCCAATTTCTCTTCTATTACTTCGTTCATTCCTTCTTCACACATCTGTTTAGGGTTTCCATCTGATTTCCTTTCCAAGTAGCGCACATCCTCGATCTGAATGTATGTGTGATTCTTCGTACTCGTTTTTATGATTGTTAATAATTATATGAATCTTTCTGTTGCCGATGTTTCCAATGTTATTTTCCGGTTTGGAATCCTTTTTCTTGGATCGGTTATCACCGGTCTTCCCGTAGAATTGGTTCGGCGTATTTATACTGGTGGTTGATTCCACCGCTGTTTACTGTAATTGTGTTTTCTTATCAATGGAGTGACATATATGCTGTGTGTGTATTCTGAAAGCATTATTATACTTGGAAACTTAATCTCGTTTATTTGGATTAGTTTCCTTCAAAATGTTCTTGTTAGGAGAGATTAAAACTGTCTTTCCTCTTCTGTTTAGTGGTAATTGGTTGTAGTATGAAATGCTGTGTTTATCTCTTGACATGATTAATGAGTAGTGTTAATTTTTTGATAGTGTGTAGAGAAAATCATGGTGGACGCAGCAGAACGTAGGTACTTGGAGGATGAGGATACCCCACTCATGAAAACTATCAAGGGTGCAACAACTGGTTTGGTTGCTGGCACTATCTGGGGTACTGTGGTTGCCACCTGGTATGATGTCCCTCGTGTTGAGAGAAATGTTGCCCTTCCAGGGCTGATTAGGACTTTCAAGATGATGGGCAACTATGGTTTGACCTTTGCTGCCATAGGAGGAGTCTACATAGGTGTGGAGCAGTTGGTGCAGCATTATAGGATGAAGAGGGATCTAGTCAATGGAGCTGTTGGCGGATTTGTTGCTGGTGCAACTATTCTGGGTTACAAAGGTAGCCCTTTTTCCTTAACAAATATTTATCTTTGAGAATTTATATATTTAATATCTGGAGTCTAAAATGTTTGTTATTGACCTATGGATTTGTCAGTGATTTTGGAATCACGCAGAATAACTTGATCCATTTCACTATGAAATTAGTATATTTGAACAATGTGGTTTTTCTGGCTTTTTGACATGGTTATGTCATTGTGCTAGATGGCTTTTGGCACTTTTGATGTCCGGCTTAGGAAGCCAATCTATAATGTGGTCTTCTTTGGCTTTCGAGAATTAATCTTTTTGTGGTGTTGTATGTGCGTTTCTATGTGTATGGATGGGTTATCTATGGCCAACCCTTTTGTTGTTCTTGTGTCATTTTAGTCTGTTATTGAAATCTTGGTCTTTTGTTGCTTTGTGCTTTTCACTGTCATTGAGGGATCCTTATATTGGGAACTTTTTTGTCCCAAAAAAGAAGCTACAAGTTTTTTGCTTTCATTCAATTGTGCCTTATTCATTGATTGGTTGTAGCATGATGTGTTTGGAGAGCATAAAATAGATTTCTGTTGGATCCAGGGGAGTTTCTATGCCATAACCTATGTTATATTTTTTTTATGATAACTTTTTATTGTACCCGCATGTTATATTCGGAACTGAATGCTAGGCAGGAAAAAACCGACAAATGAATACGCTCAATGTTATAAAGTTGAACATGTTGCAATAGATTAGTGGACGAGATAGAATTAGGAATGAATGCACTAGACAAAAGCTTGGGGTAGCGCCTACTGTAGAAAAGATGATAGAATGTTTCCTTCGGTGATGTTGAAGCCCTATAAGGAGAGTAGATCTGATGGAGGGTAATCTAGTGGCTAGAGGCCGAGGTAGACCAGGAAAAGCTACAGGTGAAGCAATTAAGGACTGGAGGTAAATAATGTGTCTATAGATATAATTTACGATACAACATTTTTTGCATCATGTGGTATATGTAGTGCAGCCAATCCCACCTTGTGGGAAAGGCTTAATTGTGTTTGTCTATGTAGCACGGATTGGGACTCAAGAAACTGCAAAATATAAAAGTAATTAGACACGGGGTCACAGCATAATAACTCCTTTATAATAGTAAAAGAAAAATTGTAAAACTAAGGAGAAGCAGTGAAAAGTCAGTTATGTATGGCAGGCAATGAATAGAATAAAATAATTGAATTTGAGTAGCAGTAGAACGAGAGAAAAATAGATAGTTACATAAGTGGGGAGAAAAGGGGACAAAAGAACTATTTGTCTGAAGGGAATTACTCACTACTCGCCGAGGAATGGTGCGTTGCACATAAGGCAGTTGTGTTATTCTTTGGTTGCAACTGATAGTAGCAACCATAGTCTTGGCCACTGCTACACATTTCTTCTCTTATGTGCCACACTGCTTGACACCTCTTGGTTCATTCTTAGAATTATTCTGGTTGGTTGTGAAGGTAAAGGAAAAGAGAACGTTTATCTTTTTTTTTTTTTAACATGGTTTAATTTTTTATTTTAAATCAAAACCCTAATGAGGGTTTGTATCCTGATGGAGATTGGATCTGTCATTGTTGGTGTGTCTGGTAATTGGGCCTGTCTTTATTAGCATGTACTGGACTTTGTCGTCACTGACGTGTCCAGTTACTGGGCTGCGTCTGTTTTCAGGGGCCGTGTCCAACACCACTTCCATGTCTTGTCTGCACTATGTCTGCGTTAGAACCAGTTCTGACACATGGAAGTGCCTATTTCAAGCTGTGTTGTGTCTCATGGACTGTTGTTTAGAATTGTTGAAAAATGGTAATTTTTGTGGTTAATTTCTTTTCCTGATATATGTTTTAAGCTGTACTTTGAGTTTGTTTGGACTAACTTCTCTCCAAGAGTTTCCAGGAGAAAAAAATGAGTTTATCCAAAAGTCAAATTTAGCGTATGCATAAGCTACTTTGTAAAATTTCTCACATATCACTTTAAAATTTTTATTTTTCAACTTGTGCATGAGTTAATTTTAACTTATGAAGAAACTCGTTTTATTTTTATTTATACTATAAGTATGCATTCATGGATGCTTAATTTCTGCTGCTTTTTGTGTTTATCTTTGTCTTTCTTTATACTGTGCTACTGGTTTCTTCTGTCATTGGTGTAAAGCTGCTCCATTTTGTGTAAGTTTATGCATTGTACTTCGCTCACTTGTTGAATTATTTAGCTAAACATGTGCCTGAAATTTTTACAAGGAAATGTTTGTGGTTGATGGTTCTGGCTACTACACATTGTTTCTTCTTGGCTATTAATCTTGTATCGAGTTATTAATAATTGTATAATGACTATTTTTGTTGGTCGCTGCTCCATTTACTCGCTGCAAACTGAAAGTATGATATATTGGGCTGATATTGGTCTTAAAATATTTTGTGGAAATCCTTTACTTCAAGTTATGACATATTTATCACTTGCCTTGGGTTAGTGGTTCCATTCCATTGTTCTTTCTGAGGGTTTTTATAGAGAAAGAAAAGGATGGTGGTATTTTTGAATCAATAAAGTTTTGTAGTGTATAAAATCAGATAAAGAATAATTGAAATATTTTGTGAGAATTTACTATTTTATTTCTTTCATTCTAAAAGTTTCCTATATTATAAAATATTTACTTGAGATGAATGATTTATCCTCCATTTCCTTTCATTTCAAAACCCTCCATCCCAAAACCCAATCATACTTATGTTAGTTTCATGTCATCTCACTGCTGGCTGGCTTATTCGCCAAACTTTTGAGTCTCCCCATTTTTAATTTTTGTGTATGGAAGAGCCCATGATTTGTATCCTTATGCATATTTGGTTGTTGTCAGGTATAGTGGTCTAACTTAAATATGATTTCTCATCATGAAGTTGTTGTTTAACAGTTCAGCCTTCCTTTATAACTTTCTTAAGAAGTAATTTGAGTTACCTTTCTGAATCTGATATTAATTGCGAAACCAGGATTATCGATGTTATAGTCTAATTAAGTCACCATGAATCTGCTGTTTTGGAATCAAGTTTTATGTTGTGTTCCTTCTATTGTAGGAAGGAGCATCAAAACTGCACTCTCTGCCGGATCGGCATTGGCATTCACATCTGCATATATTGATTTGGGTGGTCAAACATTAAAACATGACGAGGGGAAGGAGTATGCCGCTTACACAACAAAGAAAAGAACCAGCGGTGATGAGTAATTATTAATTTATGCACTTTTATGACCGAAGACGTTTCAAATTAATAGGAAAGAGTGGATCACTCTTTTGTAGACCCCTCTGTTTGTTGAATTGGAATTTCATACTTCGCAGTTTTTTCCATATTGCTGAACCGGTTGAATTCCAATAAATGTCCTATTCTGCTCTCCGTAAAACCACTAATTATCAGAGGTTCTTCCTTGAAGATAGTTTTGAGATTCTCAATACAATGACATTCGGAGATGATATTTTTAAATTTGTATTTAATTGTATTTCAAATGTTGTTGAAGAGTTGTGTTTTAATTGTGTTACCCAAGAGGGATTTTGAAAACTTTATGAGCAGAGACGATAGAAGTTCTTGGAAAACCCTTATTTTGTAAGAAAAATGCATTTTTCTATAACGTCAATAACTCGAAAAGCAATTATAAAACACGTATAAATAATATATTCAAAAGTAATTGTAAAATTTGTAGGAATAATATAGTTTGAAACTAAGTTTAGATACACGGTGGATAAGATGAAAGAAATGATATATTATGAAATATTATAATAAATATCATATATTCTGAAATTTATATTTCATAACAATGTTTTTGTGTTAAAGGAAATATATTTCATACTTTACTAATAGGTGATGTTTTCTCGTAATACTTATTTTGTACAAAAAGAAATTGTTATATTTTAAGAATGTTCATTTTGTACTATATTTAAGTATAACTATTAACGAGATGTAAATATCTCTATAAGTTTTTCTTTCAGAATTATGATCTGTAACACACGTGTGTTTTACTGATATGCGTCCGAAGATTTTTTTTTTTTTTTTCATCTAGTGAGAATGTTCAGTATTGTAAATATCAAAACTATCTCCATGTTTCAGTTTCATGGTTCTTTTCACTCCATCCAATTAAGAACGTTGAATATTGGATAATTAGTGGATATATTATATTGTGTACTCTTCCTTCAAACTAGTTAGCAGAGAGAATTTATGATTATCAGTGTTTTTACAAATTATATATGATACTTCTCCAATACTCGTTGTTAAAATAATATCCGTATAAATATACTTACATTTTTCTTATATGACATTAATTGTTAAACTTAATATATTTATTAAATTCCATTAATATAATGATAATATGTGTATATTAATCGTATAATTTTTAGTTATATATATTAAGAAAGAATTACTATTTAAGAAACGGTTGTGAAAAAGTATTGCTAAATCAATATTTCATTAACTATTAATGTAGTCTTTTACAGAAATATCCAATATAATATTTTTGCTGACTCTTTTTTTACGGCTTTGGCATAATGTGGCTGGAGTTAATGGTTCAGTTTCTTCTTTGGCATATGGTATTATAATTGTTTCTATTTGATTCAGCTTAATTAGAAGCAAAATTGTTTTTTTTTTCAAATTTTATTCTGAGAACTAGATCTACAGCAACAACAAAATAGTAATTTAAGTGCTATGAAAAAAAATGCATACAATATTTTTTCTTCATAACCATTTTTTTTCTCACGATACAAATTATTCGAAACTTTGGCATCAAACTTTTGTAACACATTGAAATCGTACCAAATCGTACCAAATGTTCATGACTTCATAAACAAAGTGATCTTGCAACAAAATCACTTTGATATGGTACGACTTTTTTGTTACGAATTCATATTAACATGACACAACTCGTCCAACCATAAAATTTTTAAGAACTCGTGACACAACTTGTTCAACCTTAAAATTTTTAAAAACTCATCCCATTCTAATAATTTCATAATCAAATTTCCCCATTTTGATAAAAAAAAAAGGCCTCACCTTTAGAACTGCACTACCGTGACCTTGTTACTAATTGGCCCTGTGCCATAATTAAATATGCTATTCCTTGCAACTACCTACATGAAAAACCAAAACTATGGAAATTTCATAAACGTGATAATGTGGCCTTTTTCGTGTTTTGAGAATTTCATATTCCCCTACATTGGGTGGAGGTAGCACGTGGTGACGTTCAGCAACAGCAACTAAATGATTTAGAAATAGGTCCAGTTCCCCCACAAAAGCCCAGTGGAGCAGGCCCAATAACTCGTTTCGCGCCAAAACCAATATAACGGACTAAGCTACGTGGATCCCATGACAACAGAAAGTAACCCTGCGCACAGAAACAGTTGAAAACACCATTCTCACTGGGACACTGTCACTACAGTTTCATGCAATCTTGATTCTTTTTTCCTTTTCTTTTGTTTTTCCCTTAAAATCTTTTCTTCTATTAAGTTCTGTTCCGAGTTCCATTAACCAGAAACAAATTGTATTCTCAACTATATTTCTGTGTTTTTGTGTTTTCCGATTCTCAAGAAAATGATTAGCCACTTTCTCTATGTGCACTTTAATCTCTTTGTATTCTCAATTTTGATTTCTCAGAGCTTGGCGTTCACGCATCCATGTGAAGGTAACTCGGATAAATAACTGTTCGTTCACTCCTTTTTTGATTTTTTTTTTCTTTGAAGCACATTTGAAACATATATTCGTTACAATCATACTAAGCGTTTGGTTGTTACCAAAATTTTTAGACTATGTTATAGACTTCTTGGTTTTGTTGTCACTGAATCCAGTTTGATATTCTTGATTTGTAATTCTGCCATCGTTAATTAATTCTAAAACCTAGTTTCATCTTTTAAACTTATATATTCAGGTTTTATTATTATTATTATTATTATTATTATTATTAAATGTTATCACAATGTTTGACAGTGGACTATCTTTCTTCTCATTCTCTAAACTATATATTTGTCTTACTTTTTTTTGGATAAATAGTGTCAGCTCTGCAGGATCTATACAGGACCTTTAACTACCCACCTGTGCTCAAGGGATGGAATGGTAGCGATCCTTGTGGAGAGTCTTGGACAGGAGTTGCTTGTTCTGGACCATCAGTTATACAGCTGTAGTGCACAAAGTCCACTGATTATATTCCTATTTTTGTCATAGTCATTGTCACTAATTACTGTTTGTAATTCTCTCTGTCTACATGCAGAAAACTTCAAGGATTAAACCTCACTGGGTATATTGGAAGCCTGTTACATAATCTACCTAACTTGAATCAATTGTGAGTGTTTATACGGTATTAGTCTCTTATCAGGATATTCTATTGTCAAATCTGCTATTTGTTTATTTCCAGATTTTGTTTCTTTAGTGATGTCAGTTCAAATAACATAGAGGGCGAAATTCCATTCGGTTTACCCCCCAATATGACATATATGTAAGTCAGCTTCTCTTCACCTTGTTCCTGCAAAATTAAATTATATGCTTGTGATAAGCATGCCGGTATATAGGTAGCAGAGTTGTTCATATGATTCTGTATTGTAATAAATAAAGCTTCCACTAGTTTAACTATTTGAATTGAACCAAATATCCCAGTTGTAAAAGTCTATGACATCTGAGTTGCATTAGAGTAAAATGGAATTTCGTTCGTCGGAAAGTTACCACGTTTGAAATTTAGTCCTGAGGAAAATTATGTGTTTGATTTTTGTCTTTAAATTATCTAAACCCTTTTCTCAAGTTACTGGTCATCAGAAAATAATTAAAGGAGTGACACGAAATGGGTTTGAACGATTTACCTACTGATCATGCAAAAAAATAAATTTAGAACTAAACTGTGAACAATTATACTAGTTTACTTGCTATATTATTGTTGATTTGATAGAGACGGTAATACAAGGAAATATGCTTAAACATTAATTAAAGTTTATTCTTCACATTTTCTCTTCTCTTAAGCATGGTAAAGTTGTCCAGCTTTACTAATGACTGGAATCATTGTTATTGGTATCTTGTCTTGCAGGAATTTAAGCCACAATTTACTACATGGACCAATCGGTGATGTATTTAGTGCTTTAAATAATCTCAAAGAAATGTATGTCTTTAAACAGTCAGCTTTACTAACGATAACATTATTTTTTGTTCAAATATCATTTTATGGAACCTCGTAAAGGATTTTCTTTTTTCAGGGACCTTTCATACAATAATTTCTCAGGAGATCTACCATATTCATTTGGTTCCTTAAGAAACCTTGCCAGATTGTAAGAAAACTTTCCTTATATATTTTTCTAAATTTGATTTTTGTTTCATCATATACTCAAAGGCATAACTGTACTTTATTATAGGGTCTGCTTTTTTATCTATAGGGTGGTTCTTTCTTATGTGCAGGTTCCTGCAGAATAACAGATTCACTGGATCAGTCACCTACTTGGCTGAACTTCCGCTAACAGATTTGTAGGGTTATCATTCACATTTTCCCAATGTATATCTTCCGTTCTATTACTTGCTCATTTGCCTACATTGCCAGGAACATTCAAGATAATCTGTTTAGTGGCATTCTTCCGCAGCATTTTCAATCCATACTGAATTTATGGTCAGTGAAAACTATTTCAAGTGTGGTTCACCACCTCTAGTTTCTTGCATCAAATTGAAATAATGAACGCAAAACATTGAGTAATCAACTCTATACCTTCACTTAGGATTGGAGACAATAAATTCCATGTGGCCGACAACTCTCCTCCCTGGACTTTTCCGCCTGATACCGTGTCAATTGAGCAGAACACTAGTAGCCCACCCACGACTCAGGCAAATGCCATCCAGAATTGTTCTCCTTCCAGTGAGGCTCCTCCTCGAGTAAATGAGACTCATCCCAGGGTAGATGAGGCTCATACCAGAGTAAGTGAAACTCCTCCCAGAGTACATGAGGCTTATCCCAAGGTAAATAAGGCTCCTCCCGGATTACGTGAGGCTCCTCCTAGAGTAAAGGATGCTCATCCCAGGATAAATGCGGCTCCTCCCAGAGTAAATGAGGCTCATCCCAAGGTAAATGAGGCACCTCCCAGAGTAAGTGAGGCTCCTCCCAGAGTACATGAGGCTCCTCCCAAGGTAAATGAGGCTCCTCCCGGAGTAAGCGAGGCTCCTCCTAGAGTAAATGAAGCTCATCACAGGGTAAATGAGGCTCCTTCCCAAGTACACGAGGCTCCTCTCAGAGTAATCAAGCACGAGAAAAATCATGTAGGTCCAGGAGAAATAGCATTTATGATTGGTGGAGGAACACTAATGGCCACAGGGGTGGCTCTCTTTGTTGCAATCCTTTTGAATAAATTTCGTCTAGAGAGCCCGAACTTGAAGAGCTCAGAAAGCAGCCATGGCTCATTTCCTTCTCATCCGACCAGTGCAACCATAGGTAATTCACACAGAAATAGATATGCTGTGAGGCACTTTATATGCCATCTGTCATGGTTGTAAACTCTTGATCTTATTGAAAATCACTTCTAGTACGTTAGAAGTGGATCTCAGGGTTAGTATTCCATTCCACTTAGTATTTCTGTGAATTCGTTTGTATCGTTAATCATGCTTATTTCCCCCCTCTGGGTGATAGGGGTATCTTCTACCGCACTCGAGGAGAGCCCAAGCATTCCTCCCCTCTTTAATTCTGCATCCTTTTTGGGTCCTGTGAGATTACTTTCCATGAACCATAACAATACCGAGGAACCATTCAGAAAAGGTTTTTCTAAAAGTGACAGATACACCGGAAGAACGAAAATTTACACAGTAGCAGAGCTTGAGTTAGCTACTAATTGCTTCAGTGAAGCCAACATTCTAGGAGAGGGATCTCTTGGCCCTGTTTATAGAGCTAAATTTCCGGATGACAAAGTACAATCGTAATCTTTATTTTGGATACTAATCTTTTTATCACGTTCAGGTTTCAAATTGCTGGTTTCAAACTGTATAACATGTTTTTACATTTTCTTTTTTGTTGAAGATTTTGGCCGTGAAGAAGATAAACGTGGCGCAAATGTCTTTCAAAGATGAGGAAAAGCTCTTGGACGTCATTTGCACGGTTTCCCGACTGAAGCACCCCAACATCGTAGCACTCAATGGTTACTGCTTGGATAAAGGAAAGGGTCTACTTGTTTACGATTATGTTGGAAATATCACTCTAAACGACGCCCTTCACAGCAAGGCATGCGAACCTCTACCATGGGTTCACCGTCTCCGGATTGCTCTAGGTGTTGCTCAGGCTCTAGAGTAAGTTCAATGTGCACCCAAATTTATTACTCGTTATTGTGAGAGTACCGTCTTGGTATTGGGTCTCTGCCATTATATGTCTCAACTCTTAAACCTGACGCAAATGTTTCCAGCTATTTGCACTCAGCGTTCTGCCGTCCCGTGGCCCACGGCAATTTGAAGTCTTCCAATGTTCTACTGGATGAAAATTTGATGCCTCGAGTTTGTGACTGTAGCTTGGTTATTTTGCGAACACTTATCAGTCAAGTTGAAATTCCGGTTAGTCATTGCTAAGGTTTTAGTTGCTGAAGTTATTCCTAAAATTCAGCAACAGTTCATAACTCACTGATGGATCACGCTCACACCTTACAGCTGCTTTATCTTTTGGTTGGTTTTAAGTTCTGACAGAATACATTCTGTTTCAAAATCAAAACCAAACGAACAGCAATGTTTGATAATAAGAAAATGGGCTCTTATTCATGTTCGACTGTTGCTATAATTTTTTGAGGAATAATGGTGGTATTTTTTTTTTTTACAAGTTATAGTATAGCTAAAAACAAGTTAAACTTTGTAAACCAGCTATTGCATGTGAATCAGAAGTTTGTTAACAATCTCAATCTTCCTAAGTATGCCCATTGCAGGCATAGGTTCACTGATCGCTTTGGTGAATATTGGAAACAGGCTAATGAGATTGATATTGAAGAGATGGGCTACTATGCGCCTGATCATGGCCAACCAGGAACCAGCAGCAGAAAGAAAGACGTTTTTGCCTTCGGGGTGTTGCTGCTGGAACTGTTAACAGGAGAGAAACCTTTTGATAGGTACGTTTTGTTTTCTATATCTAGCCGTGTTCTTCTTCTTTCCGCCCACTCACCTAGCACATAGGTATTAATTGAATAATGGACCCTTTTTTCCATTTGTGTTTTATCAGAACCAGGTCAGTGGAGGAGCAGTATCTGGTGAAATGGGCTCCGCCGATGCTTCCTTATAGAGCAAGTTTGGAACAGTTGGTGGATCCCCGCATGAAAAGAACATTTTCGTCCAGGGCTCTTTCTCGTTATGCTGATATCATCTCCCTCTGTATACAGGTATTATTAACAACTGAATTTTTAAGCTAAACTTGAATTCACTCAACGGTTGCATATTTGCCATTTTGGTTCTTGCATGGCAGCCTGGAAGGCAACTCCGTCCTGCAATGGCCGAAATTATGAAGTCTCTTGAATCTTTATACCAGATGTTCGACATTGAAAAGAACGATGTAGCAGATGGTACTGAACTTGATCCATTTTAGAGGTCTTTCTACTCAACCAACAACATCAGCATGTGAGTGTGATTTCTGTTGCGGTATGCTTTCAGTTCCAACTAGGTGACATTAACGGGATATAAATCTTAGGTTGATTTCTGTTGTGGCATTTTTCTCTTGTAAATCTGATGAACGTGTTCTCGCTCCGTTTGTACGGACTTCCTACATGAATTAGCTTCAGTCGCACGACGAAACTCTAAACTCACCCAATTTTTTCATCTTGCTTGGCATATACCATAAAAGGCATCACCCGGCCAAATCTTTAAATAAAAACAGAAAAAAAAATTAAAACAACTACAAATATGTCATTTTTATGGCTTTTAAGTGACCAAAAAAATCTTTAAAAATAAGTTTGTTTAAAAATTACAAATTTTATCACTTTAGTTTGTAAAAGTGGAGATCTAATTAATTTAATCTAAGTCGGATAAATTAAAAAAAAAAATCAAAGATTCAATCGAATATGGAATTTCTTAATTAGGTATCATAGATAATTTCTAAAAAAACAAGGTGATATCAAAATAATCATAAATTCATTTTGCTAACTAGTTTGGAGGAAGAGTACACAATATAATATAAGGCTAAAATATTTGTTTTTATTATTCAATTAGATTCTCTAATTTTTTTTTTTCAATTGAGTTGTTATATTTGAAAAATTGATTAAATTTTGGTCTTTTTATTAAATTTGAGTAAATGCTAGAAAGAGCGTGAACGGGTAATGTGTGACGAATATGTGTCACATTTGTTAGTTGTTGATGTGATTTATATCTAAGTGTCACTCATTTTCATCTTGCACATTAGTCTAGTAAAACCATGTCTTTCCTCTCATGGTAGTTAGCAAAATGAATTTATGATTATTTTGGTATCACCTTGTTTTCTTACAAACTATATATGATATTTCTCCAATAATCGTTATTAATATAGTATTCGTATAAATATTCTTATATTTTTCTTATATGACATTAATTGTTAACATAATATATTATTAAATTCAATAAATATAATGGTAATATATGTATATTAATCGTATAATTTTTAATTAAATATATATTAAGAAAGCATTACTAATTAAGAAACGATTGCGAGAAAATCATTGCTAAACAATATTTCATTAACTATTGTAAAGTCTTTAAAGAAATATCCTATATAAAATATTTTTGCTTACTCTTTTTCGGTTCTCGCATAATGTGGCTGAAGTTAATGGTCCAGTTTCTTCTATGGCATGTCATATTATAATTGTTTCTATAGCTTAATTAGAAGCAAAATTGTTTTTTTATTTTATTTTGAAAATAGATCTACAAAATAATTATTTTTAGAAATTTAGGCACTAAAAAAAAAAAAAAAAACTCAAAATATCACATGTGCTAAACAAACAGCTATCACTGTTAGCCAGCACCACCAGCAAGGGTACCCACGATGAGGTTTTAGAATCTTCACGGCTTTAAGATTTCTCAGATATTTGACACGTGGCAGAAAACCATTGCTGATTTCAAATTTCATGGCCCACTAAATTTAACAGGTGGCATGAGTGAGTTCAACTTCGAAAGAAAACTTGAGCGGATAGATGAGTGTCAATCAATTTTCATTTTCATTTTCTTACAATGGCAGGAACTGGTTTCTACACCTCCTGTCTTTCCTCTACCAGGTAACTATCTCTTCTTAACTTGTGTTTTTGTTTAACATGTTCAAATGATTATTTATAGTGATAGCATAACAAATTCACAAAAAAAGTAACTTTACTTTATCTTGGGGTTTCCTTTCCTAGATTCTCTGCATGTATATATAACTTTAGATTCTCGCTTTCAAAATTAACCATGTTGGTGAAAGTAGCCAAGGGCAAGTTCAGTTAGTGTTTGAAAAATCTATGTGGACATGGTTGTGAGGGATTAAGGTTGTTTTTTCAGCAACTTGGGGACATGTTGGTTGGTATTAAAAACTCACAATGCAAGGGCACTGCCAGGGAAACTACCTGGAACTGGTATGAGAAGATTGGCGATAAGAGCAGAAGTGGAGTTTGTGACCGCTGACAAGGCGAGGGAACTTGTAGAAGTGAATGGGTATTCTGTTCTTGATGTGAGGGACAAGAATCAATTTGAACGAGCTCACATAAAATCTTGTAGTCATGTGCCTCTTTTTATTGAAAACAAAGACAATGATCCTGGTATGGAGTTTCTCCTTCCGAAAAACTTTATTTGGGCATGTTCTTCTGCTTCTGTTTTGTTACTCTGCCACTTTCGCTTTATGTAGGTACTATTATCAAAAGACAACTGCACAATAATTTTTCTGGGTTGTTCTATGGGTTGCCATTCACTAAGCCAAATCCTGATTTTGTACAATCTGTTAAGACCCAGTTTCCACCTGAAAGTAAACTCTTGGTTGTGTGCCAGGAAGGACTGAGGTTTGTTTATGATTTCCTACCCAATTTGACTGCAAATTATTTACACCATCTGGTTATATTGACGGGAAGAAGCTTGCATTCATATGTTTTGGTCCTTAACTTCACCTCAACATTCATGTTTTTTTTTTCGTTATATATGATTGGCTTCCAAAATTTTATAGAAGAAGAGCAAGGTCATTTCCTATATATACTTCAACGTTCTGCATAAGTGCTTTTAGTGTCAAACTTCAAGGTCTCACCTCTCTAAGTTCTTCTAAAAGAAGCTGATAGTCCATCATCCAATATTTTACCTTGCAAGAAAATTATGGTAACTTCACTAAAATTGGAAAGAGAATGATACCACAGAAAATATTATATGCATTCTTGCAGTTCTATGGTGAAAGTTAGGTGGACTAAGTTACAATAAAATTGTGATGTTTGGATTGTTATCTTATGAGTTTGATTTCCAGCAGCGGGACAACTGTTGAGAAAGAGATTGATGCCACCTAAATAATTTACTACTATATATAAAACCAAAGAAAATTGTGTTTTAAGATGTTAGTAGTTGTTCCAGTAAATAATGTTTGTCATCGCCTCAAGGACTTTTAGATGTCTGTTGGACAAAAAGAGACATCAAATTCCTATAGATTGGCTTGAACTTACACTGTACTTGTATTGAGTTTTAATAGTCTAATGTAAGAGTTTGAGATTTTCTTTGTTCTTTGTCAAGGTCTACTGCAGCAGCAGAAAAGTTAGAGAAAGCTGGTTATGAAAATATAGCATGCATAATATCTGGCCTTCAAACCGTAAAACCAGGTTTAGTAATTGTTTGACTTATATTTAGAAGTTAACTTATGTTCTAGGATAATCAATTAAAGTATTTATATTCTGTAGGGACATTTGAGTCTGTCGGGTCCACAGAGTTGGAGAATGCAGGCAAAGCTGGTTTGGTGACAATCCAAGGAAAAATCTCAACTGTGTTGGGAACTATTCTTGTTTGTGAGTTTTTTTCTTTTCAACACATTTCTATTACTACTTTTTGTGGTGGCATTGATTTGTTTAAATGAAATTTTCAGGTGCATATTTATTCGTTACATTCTTCCCTGATCAAGCAGAGAAGCTATTCCAATTGGCCCCTACAGGATAAGCCTAAAAATTCCATTATAGTCTTTCTTGATTTTGTTCTTTCCCACTCTTTATGCATGTAGAGTAATTAAGGAACGTGTGATTAGAATGAGGAACAAAAAACAGAAGATGAAATATGAAGAAAGTGATGGAAGAGTTAGTAGCGTGAGTATGGCTATAATTGTTTAGTATTCTCCGTTGAGAAATGAGTATACACATTTGGAATGTTAAAGATACCAGTTATTTAGAAATTACACTGCTACTGTAATTTTCCTTTGAAGATAGTTCTTTTTCTTTTCTTTGAGAAAAGAGTTCTCTGTATTGGACAAAACATGCACAAAGTTTTCTTGGGGCCATTCCAAACATTTTTCTGTGTGCATGAACATGACCTACAAGCTATAACCTTGTCACTCTATTCAGACATCTTGAGGGTATGACAAACCTCATTGTAGTTACAACGAAGAACCTGCTTTCTTAGAGACAAAACACCAAACACCTCACAGGCATAGGTAACCAAGAAAAGAAAGACAAGAAGAAAGTGAAGAAAACTAAACCTATTGTGATTGTTTCTAAGCCTGGGCTATTTTCTATTTGTTTAAAATTCAAATTCTTGTATATCAAAGTCAAATTCACAAATTATGTTTGAGCTCACTTTTCTCGATCAATTATCTAAAGATATAATCAATGGTTTTTATTTCTCTTCTTACATTTCTTTTTTGTGTTTTTTTTCTTACTTTCCACAGTTTTTTTATAATAATAATTGAATAAATGAAAACATTCCCAATAAAATAAATAATTATATTTATATTTTAAAAATTAAATTTTCAATCTACTTTTTTTATATTTTCTCTTTTTTTTTCATTCAAATAATATTCACTGTACTTTTTATCCATTCACTTTCTCACTCCTCCGTTCCCCATCAAACATTCATAAAGAAATGAATGTTTTAAAATAAATAATTTGAATTATATTAAAAGACTCTTTTAACACATTTGAATGTTGACTCCTTTTAATCTAAAGTTATCACAACAGTAGTGAAGGGAAAATTTAAGAAGAGATTAATGAGTTGCATTAATTCGCATCAAACTATGCAATCAATCAATACATGTGTGTAACAAAATTTTACAGATTGAATTTCAGGTTCACATACATGAAATTGTAGATATGGTTAACTTAAACTCTATTATCCCTTCTTCATAAAGCATCTGATGTACAACAATAATGAAGAAATATACAATAAGTATCTTTAGCAATAAATAATAATGTTTGTCCATACACAATTCAATTAATTATGTCTATAATCTATTTTTCCCTTAGTTCAAGGTGTGTACTTTTTGTGCAATTGTATACATGAATGAAAAAAGAAATAAAAAGATTGATTATTTAGAAGTCTCCAACCATTGCTCGCCATCTATAAAAGAAATGTTGAGGAAAGCAGAAGCTTGTGTTTCATTTAATTTCTGCACATAAGCTGCCCTCAAGTTCGTGTTAGCCCCAGACCCTGAGCAGTTATATTCTCCATAGAAGATAGTCCTGCATGCATGCACGCACGTGTTCAGTGTATATATACAATATAGGATATATATAAACCTTAAAAGTTTGTTTTGAATACGATGTTACAAGTTTGTTAGGTTTAGATAGGGGTTTCACCGAGGAGATACAACATCAATGAGACCTGAGTTCAATCACATAGGACATTGAGATCACTCTTAACTCAAAACCTTAAGATAATGAATTTATAGGTTTTTATCTTTATAGAGTGCTCTACTTTCTCATTTTTAGCCTATGTAAGATTTAAACTCCTACTTAAATCCTAACACGATTGGATGAATTTTTTTTTTAAGTAATAACCAAAGTTGAAGAGAAGAGACTCACTGGTCTCTGGAAGGGTCGTTGAAATCATTCCAACCTTCAGGAGCAATGATATCAGACATTGATGTGAAGGCAAAGACAACACGAGAATAAGGTCTCCATGCTCGACCCAACCATATTCTACCGTTTCCTCCAACTGTACTGTTCACAAATGCAAACCCTGTGTTTTCATCACCTGAAACTCTACCATGAGCTGTAACAGCACCATTTATGCTCCTTTGTCCCACTGGTACAGGGTTCGCTATAGAAACTATTTCGCAGTTCTTTACATACATAACATCTTTTTATCAGTGTTTGTAAATTGCAATTGCTATCAAGAGTAGTGATTGAGATAAAGATATATACCCTACCTCGTAGAGGGACCTTGCATTGCCGAATATGAAGTCAATGGAGCCTTGAATATAGCAATCTTTGAAGTAATGGCGACCCTTATCATCGTGAAGGGTGTCTTGTGCTCCGAAGAATCCACAGCCCCTAAATTCAGATTGATCTCCGGATACCCTAATAGCTACTGCTTGTGCCCCTACGGCTCCAGGACTTGGCATTGGTGCTAAATTCTGTTTTATGTACAATGTTTCTTGTGTCAGTGACTAGGGATGGCAACGGGGCGGGGCGGGGACGGGTTTCGCTATCCCATACCCATCCCCGCATAAAAAATTCATCCTCATCCCCATATCCAAACCCAACGGGTATCAAACTTTTTTCCCATCCCCATCCCCACTGGGTAACGGGTATAATCTCGTACCCATACCCGTACCCGTGTTCTAACTACTTCA
>Ga0099822_1003047_pt1 | contig 21320 bp, 13 predicted proteins | sample CowpeawhiteBW_FD_76839 | JGI IMG/M metagenome (GOLD analysis project Ga0099822, IMG submission 76839) | Root nodule microbial communities of legume samples collected from California USA - Cow pea white BW | ecosystem: Host-associated > Plants > Roots > Nodule | place: USA: California | collected...
ATGAGTATATATATTATATATAATATATATGTATTATTTAAGTTTATTTTTGTATAAAAAAAAATTTTTATATTATTTTATTAAAATATTATTATTTTTTAAAAATAAAGTATATATTTCATTGTATATATATATATATATATATATATATATATGTTATATGATATTATAATCTTAATATACTACGTGTTTGGAAAAGCTATAGTCTATTAGAAGTCAAATAGACTACAGACTATGAATCGTAGTCTTTGGTAAAGTATAGAGTACGGTTAGAAAATATAATCTAAAATGGTTGTCTTAGATACAGCATAATAAACTCTGTTTTCTAAACCGTAACTTAAAACTTAAAATAACCGTAATGGAAGACATTCGCTACAGTAGTGAGATATACTGATTAAGACATTAAATTTAATTAATTAATAAATATTAATAAATACATCATAATAACAAATAGTAATAGGACCGTTCAGTTAAAAATCATAATGACTTTAGTAATTAATTTTAATGCAGTAATTAATACTTTAAGAAATTTAATAATTATATAACAATACAGTTATAACATTTATATATATATATATATATATATATATATATATATATATATATTGTCAAATTATTATTATAATTCTCAAATTTTTTATTTTTCTTAACATTTGTTTCATTATTAAATAAATTCATATAAATTCACATAACAATGCACGTTTAATTGAATTCCATTCACCACACGTATTACTTTTATTGAATATTATTTTACCATTGAATCTTATTCAGATAATCATTGATTTTATATTTCGATTAACAGCAGGTCCAGGTTCTTTAAAGAAAAAGTCTCAATTTTTTTTACTACTAATCTATGATACACAGATACGATACATCTATCGAATACGACACGTATCTGACACGTCGATACGTTTATTTTTAAAATAATAGGATATGATACGTGATAGATATATGATATGTGATATATGAATATTAAAAAATGTACAATAATTCTTACAAACAAAAAAAAAATGATTGTTAATGTGTGAATCCAAATTTCCTAATTAGAGACCAATTATTTTGGTAGCCAAAACTTGGTAGCTAATATTAGTGACCAATTTAAAAATTAATTCATAATTGAAACTATTTTAATTATCAATTTAGAGACCAATTATAATTTTTTTGTGAACTATTTTAGTTCTCAATTGGGTCACTATATAGTGATTAATTATTTTTTCACTAAAATATGTCACTATTCAAAAAATTTATTGTATTGTACTACGACTTTATAAATTAGATACTTTATTGATAAGGTATCGGTATCAGACACGATACGTGTCGGACACGGATACGTGACCCAAGTTGAAGTATTGGTGCATCATAGCTACTAATATTTATTTATTAAATTAATTATAAAATTACGCTTAAGAAAAAAAAAGTTTTAAAATCTTTCTTCAACTAATATATTTTTTTAAATTAATTATAAAAATTACGCTTAAGAAAATTGAGACCTCAAAAAAAATGTATTACTAATATAGCTTTATTAAATTAATTATAAATTTATGTTTGAGAATAACATTTAATTAATTATTATTAATGTCTGTTAATTTTTATTGGTATTAAAAATGATAATTAATGAGTTAAAATCTTTATTTACTAAATTATAATTTTTATTTACGAATGCAAGAATGATTATTTTTTTTTGTTGTCTTATAATCTATCTGAATTTAATTTTCTTCTTTTATCTTCTTATCTTTATATGACATGTCTTGTCTTTCATTACTTCTTTGTCTTCAAAGAGTTATTTTTTTTAAGGTTTTGACATATTACATTCCTTGATTCCTATATTCTATGTGTACCAATTTTTTCATCCTCATTTCTGGTTAATATATTTTTTCTTTGTATTTGTGTTGCTGTTGTTTCTACTTTGTTTTGGTTGTATTAGAATTTGAAAAGCATTTCTTTTTCCTAGTTTTATTTTTGGATACTTTTTGATTTACAAGTTTCAAGAATTTTTTGCATATATCTCGACAAGAAACTCTAATTTTTCTACAAAACTATTAATTAGATTATGGTTTAATCTTTTGGTGGATAATAGATTAGTTGAAGCATAATTCAAAGTTGAATTTTTTGTATAAAGATAATTAAAATTTAGGGAAAAAAACACTTATTATCGAGTTGAGAAGAACAATATTTTTTTAAACTTATTTTGATTATTAATCTTAAAATAAATTCTACAGGTTTGTGAAAAAAATTGAAACGAGAGGGAAAAAGAAACTTGAAACTTAAAGATACTATTAAGTCTACTATCAAGTACTTTCTTGATAACCAAAATTAGGTTTTATTTTTTTAACTCATTCGTGTTATATAATTATATTTAGTAATGTTTTATATATTATAATTATTTATTTCAAATAAAAAATATATAGATATTTAAACTAGAAAATTTGAATCAACCTATTAAAAACTCAAAAGAAGAGAAGAATTAAGACTTTAATTGTATAAGAAAAAGAAGTTATGAATAAATTTATAAAAATAGATAAAAAAAATGAATTAGAAAATATTAGTAAGTTAACAATGTATCAAAAAAGATTAAATGCATTAATCTTATGATCTATTAAGAAATAAATGTTAAATAAAATTAATTATGACAATATAATAAATAATTTTGAATAAAAAAAAATTAAAAATAAATCTTAAATAAATGATCTATTTTTTAAGTTTGATTTAGAAACCAAACTCTTTAGCTTCCGTGAACATGTGTATCGGTTTTTTTACACACCTACGTGAGACTCAACAGTAAATGACTATCAGTGCATACACTTTCTCTTTGAAAAATAAAATTGCAGTTCGAATTGAATTTGAGATAAATTACTGCACTAAAAATACTTCAAATATAATTAACCAGTCAAGCGTTACTTTGATATAATTAAACAGAACATAAAACACTTACACATTAAAAAAAAAAGAATAATAATCAACACTGTTCACTTAATTATGTTAAGTATATTTACAACATAATTCTTTATTAAGATTAAATTACTATAAATTTCAATAAATTGTCTGAAATCCAACGTAAAATTATAACTTTTCTCCTACAAAACTGACCAAACCGTAAATTCTTCTTTTTGTCTGCATCAAAGAGACTCACTTGAAAACCCTTTTTTTGCCACTCTCTTTCTATCCATGAAACCACCTTCATAAGCCCCTGATTTAGTTCTGAACACGGTTTAGAGAAGCACTTCCATTACCACCACACTATAAATCCCCCCTCATACCAAGCTTTTAACCATCCCATTTGAACCTTTTCACAAACATTTGGTGTTCTTGTTTTGTTTCACAAACTCACCAATGACTCCACCTGCAAGAAAGCCAAGCCATGGCTCAAAAAAGAAGTCAAGGTCCACCTCTCCAATGGAAGAATCCCCTGAGTCTTGTGTGAATGTGTACACCTTTAACGTGGCTCCCAACAGTGATATCATGGAGTGTATCTCTGACATTGCTAGCAGGGAGCAGGTTAGTGTTACTGTGATGAGTGCGAGTGGGAAAATCAACAAGGTGAGTCTCCAATCTTCAAGCAATGGTGAACCCGATGTGATGCTCCATGGACCACTCACCTTGGTCTCCCTCACAGGCTCTTACTTATACAAGAATGAGTACACCCTTCACCCTGGAGCCACCCCTCCCCTCCCCTTGTCCTTTGGGATCAACCTCTCCACCATGGGAGGCAATGTCTTTTGCGGCGTTGTTGGTGGTAGACTCATTGCTGGTGACAATGTTAAGCTCACAGTCTCCACCTATACCAACCCTAACATTTTGAAGTACTCTGCTGAAACTCATGAAAACGGTCATAATCATAATCATCATAATGAAAATCACAAGAATAAAAATTCTGGTAATGAGCAATGATTAATTAATTAATATATATATTTTTCTTTTATTTTTCTCTTCTTATCACATCGTACGTATATCCTATAAGCCTGTTAATTTTATTTTTTCTTTAGGTGTATCTAAAGTGTTGATTAAACTTTTTGATGTAGATACAAAAAGTTTATCGGTACTTGATATATATCTAGAAAGAAAATAAAATTGATAGATTTATCACATGTATGATGTAATAAGAAGAAAAAAAAAGCAACAATTGCATAATAGGTGAACATAAAGTCAAATATATGTGTATTGTTGTTCTTACTAGTATAAGAGAAGTAGTTTGATGGAGTTCAACCTAATAAGAAGGCATAAGAAGTGTGTTATAACACACTTCACCACCTTGTGTTTTTTTTTTTTTCTTTTAGTGAAAAGTTAAGGAAGTATGCTTGTTTAAATTTATCTATTTTTAATGAATCTCTTGTTTAATTGGTGGATGTATTTTCTTCATCAATTTATTTTTTGTTCATTTAATTTTTTTTATCAAAATTGTTAATAAAGATGATTTGATTTATTGATGTAATTAACATAATCACAATCTCAATTTTTATAAAAGCTCATTGATTCGTTTCAAGAAATTTAATAAAAAGGACTAAATTATATCAGTTTTTTAAAAATTGGGACTAAATTGAAACTTAAAAAAATGGAGGACCAATTTAAAACTTTTGAACAAAAATAGGGAAAAAAAAATAATTAAACCTAAATTTTATTGATGACAATAATTTAAATTATAGGAAAACCTTAATTCAAAATTTTCTTTCTTTTATAATATAATTTTTTTATCACTATTAGTTATTTATATTTTTTACATTTTTAATCTTTTATCTCAATTAATTAACTAATTCATTCAAATTTATTGTTAAAAATAATTTTAATTATTGAAAATATTTATTTTAATTTTTTTATAGAATAAAATTTTACTACTACTAATTAATTAATAAGGTTAAAATTTATTCATAAAAATAATTTTACTTATAAAAAAATATTTAATTTAAATTTTCTTTCTTTTATAATATAATATTTTTATTATTGTCAATTATTGATAGTTTATTATTATTTTAATTTTTTTAATTAATTAATTAATTTAATTTTAAGGTTAAAATACCTTTTTGGTCCCACTTTTCGTCAAAGTTTTTCAAATAAGTCTTAATTTTGGTTTTATGTTCAAATAGGTCCCAATTTTCGTCAATTTTGTTCAATTGGGTCTTTTTTTGCTAACATCGTTTAAATCATTAACGGTCATGAACAGTGACTGCCACGTGTCACTTCGTGGTTTTTTTGAATCTTTTTTATTTTTATTTTTGTTTTTTTATAGTTTTTTTGAAATTTTTTTAATGTACACATGTCAACCCAGTAGCGTATCATGTGTCACTTTGTGGTTTTTTTGAATTTTTTTAAATTTTTTTTTAAATATCCACATGTCAACCTAGTAGCGTATCACATGTCAAAGTCAATGTTCTATATTCAATTTGGTTCCTATATTTGTTATTTTTGTTCAATTAGATCCCTATATATTAAAATTCACATCATTATAACTTTGATATAAAAATTAAATTTGGTTTTAATTTGGAGAGGGACCAAATTGGTTAATGTTAACAAAAATTGGGACCTAATTGAACAAAAATAACAAATATAGGGACCAAATTGAATATAGAACATTAACTTTGACACGTGGCACGCTATAGGGTTGACACGTGGATATTTTAAAAAAATATAAAAAATATTTAAAAAAATAAAATAAAAATTCAAAAAAACCACGAAGTGACACGTGGTAGGCTATTGGATTGACACATGTACATTTAAAAAAAATTTAAAAAAAATTTAAAAAAAATTTTAAAAAAAATTTTAAAAACAAATAAAAATAAAAAAATTCAAAAAAACCAATGAGTTACACGTGGCAGTCACTGTTCATGGCCGTTAATAATTTAAATGATGTTAGCGAAAAAGGATCCAATTGAACAAAATTGACGAAAATTGGGACCTATTTGAATACAAAACCAAAATTAGGACTTATTTGAAAATCCTTGACAAAAATTGGGACCAAAAAGGTATTTTAACCTAATTTTAATTAAGTAAATTAATTTTAATGATAGATAAATGTTTATACCAAATTCACTCTTAGTTATTAATTTTTTATTTTGTGTTAATTAATTAATTTATTAATTCTTTTAAATCTTTTTATTAAAAATAATTTTAGTTATAAAAAAAATTATTTTATTTTATTTTTTATTTTTTAATATAAATTTTTATTACTATTAATTACTAATATTTTATTATCTTTTAACTTTTATTTTAATTAATTAATTAATTAATTTAAATTTTATTCATTAAAATAATTTTGGTTCTTGAAAAACATTTGTTTCAAATTTTCTTTCTTTTATAATATAAGATTTGTATCTATTAATTATTAATACTTTATTATTATTTTGTAATTAATTACTTAATTCATTTAAATTTTATTGATAAAAATAATTTTAATTATAGATAAATTTTTATTCAAATTTTTTTATAGTATAAGATTTTATCACTCTTAGTACTAATTTTTTTTGTTGCTCTTTTAATTTTTGTGTTAATTCATAATTTAATTATTTTTAATAAAAATAATTTTAGTTATAGAGACATTTGCTTTAAATATTCTTTTTTTATAATGTAAGATTTTTGTTTCTATTAATTATTACACACTTATTTTTATTTTTATCTCTCTTCTTATCTATGTCTCTAGAGATGGCAAATAAATCTATCTTGGTGGGTATTGTTTGAATCCGTTCCTGTTTTTTGACGGAGAATCTCCGCATTGACTGGGCATGGGGAATCTCCGACCATTTTCAATTGGGTATGGGGATGTATATATCCCTGCCATAATACCCGTGCCGCCATATCTTCGTTATCGTTTAAATTGTTACAATTAATTAAATAACCCTATATATATATATATATATATGTTTTTATTTCTTCTAATTATTTGGTTTGTCATGAAACTCATTCACATCTTCAATATATTTTCTTATCTTATCATAACGTTTATGTAATTATGTTAAAATGATGTATGTCAATTAAAAAAAAATTATGTCTCACATTTGAATATTTCTATTATTTTTTAATATTTTTATTTATTGTATATTTTCCTTTTACATGAAAATTTTAATACTCTCAATTTAAGTGTTTAATAGCATAAGCATTTCATTTACTAGGTAATATAAAATAAAATTCTTTACTTATTATTATTAATTTTTGTTTTATTTGAAGAACTGTTTTGTTTCGCTAAAACAATTTTCGTTATTTCTCAACCATTGAGTATATATGTTGATATTTGAAAATTTTTCTTAGATCTCTAAGGTATTTTTCATCTTATCATACCCTTAATTATACATTTGTTTTTCTTTGTGCGATTTCTTTCAATAGTCTCTTAAATTATTTCAAAGACACACATATGTTAATTTTTTAATATTTTTATTTGTTGTTTATTTTCATCATGTAGAATATTATTTGATATATTTTATCTAATTATTTTTTATTTTCTAACTCATTATCAATCATACTGTAATTTTTCATATAATTGTATAAATAACTTTTATTTATTACAATATAAAAATTTAATGTAATCGCCATGAATATTTTTTTATCACCATCTAACATATATTGAAGTTCAAAAGATAGAAGATCTATGTCAAAATTTTATTATTATGTTTATTATTTGTTCTTTGCGTCATTTTGACTAAGTGGTGTATTATAACTTTTATTAGTGTATAAAAAAGAGATTCATTAGGATTTAAAAAATTGAAGTAAACAAACATTAAAAATATATTTTAATTTGAATATTTGTTTTCCCTTTATATTTTCTTAAAAATATTTTTAAATTTTATCAGCTAGGTTTCATTAATGTTTACAAATTTAATAAATATTTTTTTCTCATGAAATTTTGTTTGGTATTCTAATATAAGATTAATGTAAACAATTATAATTAATTTCAAAGCATTTGATATCGAAGAAACAACCATCCTCCTAATATTGAATATTTGATAATATTATGTTTTCTTTACCGTAATTTTTTTTTATTTTATAAAAATTAATTAAAATTAATATTGAAGTAGTAAGAAAATGGGTACGGGTATGGGTACGAGATTATACCCGTTACCCAGTGGGGATAGGGATGAGACAAAAGTTTGATACCCATTGGGTTTGGGTATGGGGATATGGATTATTATTTTCTACGGGGATGGGTATGGGAGCGAAACCCGTTCCCGCCTCACCCTGTTGTCATCCCTATACGTCTCTAATAAATCATATTTCCAAGATATCATAATTAGTTTTAAATGGTGTCATAAAATATCTAATTTATAATATGTTTAAAAATATATTAAAAATCCTAATTTGGTCAAATTAAAATGTTGGCCCAATGGAAAAATTGATGAACCTTGAAAAACCTTAGTTGTCTACTCCTTTCCCAAACCTTACGTTGTCACTTAAATGAAAACTTGCGGCAACTATTCTTTGTGTATCCCACGATCATTGGCGACGACATCGACCTATACCAGAGGCCTTCCTAACGTTGATGTAGCATTGCTACATTGCTACTTCTCTCATTCGTGCAAGAACCAGAAACACACTGGTCCCCCATGCACGCCTCCTTCATCCATGCGATTAAGTCATTGTAGGTCTCCTTCACACTGTGGTAGTCGTTGCAGGCCACCATGCTTCCTTGGGTTGCGGTGGTTCCTTCCCACCTCGCTTGCTACTTCTGAGACATCTTCTCCTCCATTTGAAACTATGTTGTCGGCAATCGCTTAATCTGTTTCTTTTGTTTCTCCCGTCTTCTCTTCTTTGACGCATGATATTACTGACAAATTATGCCCTTCAGTAATTACCGACACAAATATCATTCGGTAATTACTACCTATCGTTAGGTAATAATTATATATATATATATATATATATATATATATATATATATATTACTATCTATCGTTAACCTAAGACTTCAATTATCTCTTATGGCCACCCATTCAAGATCACCTTCCATGCGAAAAACAAGACAAATAGGAGTGTTTTAATTTTTTAGAATTACCTCTTAAGACTTAATTCTCCATACACTATTTATTAAAATTAAATTGAATTTGTTGAGAGATGACTTTGGATCTGATAACTTAATTTTATTTTTATCCAATCGACAATCAAGAAGCTCTCATTAACTTGTATTAGACATTCTACTCTTTTAGTTTGACTAAAAACAACACTATATTTAGTAGCATGTTTCAAAAGTGGGAAATATATCTTCTCCAACTTGTAAAGTATATTTAAGTTTATCACTATATTTGTAACATTAGGTCTTCTAAGTTAAATTAGACTAGAGGTAATAGTGCAAAAATCACTTTTTTGTAACGACTTTTTATACCGATTATAATCCACTTGCTATAATAAGTAATGCAGTGGCAAATTGTAAACAAGATAACACATTTTACATTAGTTGTAGTTATAACTAGTATAAAAAGTGGGTATGGTGGCATTTTTGTAATAAAGAAGAAAATTTTATATACTAGTTCTAGTATAACCCGTATAGAAAGTGGGCGTATAGACATTTTTATAATAAAGAAGAAAACTTTCTATATCGATTCTAGTTACAAACAATATAGAAAGTAGATTTTATTTTATATTATTTATAAAAACACTAACAAATGTTTCTTAAAGCGTTCTCTCTCGTTTAGGGTTTCTTCTTGCATGCAGGTCAGAACAGTCGCTCCTCATTGCATCTCGGTCAGGTCATCGCTTAGATTTTGAACGTCACCGGAGCCGATGACATCATCTTCTTCCCATCGTGAAGAGAGGCAGTGGTGCTCCTCCATTCTTCCTCATCGATGCCACCATAATGCAACTAGGGGCTTTCGAACTGCTGCCTTTGATCTCCTATGAGTGTTTAAGGTAGCAGGATTGGTTGAGATGCTCATGTGTGAGTCGAAGTGGTAGCATCTACGGTGATTAACGGAGAAACTTCCGATGACAAAGACAAGAGGAGTGGTGCTAATTCCAGTTGTAAAACCTTGTAAATTCTTTTTTCCTAAATAATCCTAAATTTCCAAGCCTTTTGTTTTCAAAAAGAGAAGCAGAAACCCTTTATTCCTTTCTCTTAACTCCATCTCCTTTATCTCCATATTTGAACCTCTATTCCTCATGCTTTGTTTGTTTGTTTGTTTGTTTATAGAATTGAGATCGTAGAATCGTTCCTCACAACAAAGCCATTGATTCATACTGATTAGTTTCTTGTTTGGGGTTGAGGTTGAACTTTCACGAGTTCGAAGGTGCCTTGGAGGTTCTTAGAGTTCAAGTCTATCTTCAAAGGTGAGGGAAGTTAAACCTTACTTTTTGCATGATGATTTTGTTTGAATGTCTAGTTCTGTATTGATGTTGTGCTTAGTAGCTCAAAATGATCGGTTGATGTTGTTCTTTGTGGGTGTTAGATGAAAAATCCATAATTTCATGTTTAGGTATGTATGGGTTAGAAAAATTTTGGGGTTTTGTTCAATGCATGTGATTTAAGATAAATTTAATGGACATTGAGTTTGTAACGAGGAATTAGAAATGTTTCTAACTTAAATAAGGCTTAAAATGGGTTTTAGGTTCATTTGACGCTGTCAAATTGCAAAATTCGAGTTTCTGCATTATGAAGACTTGTTAGACGATCCCAATATCTCGCTGGGCAAGTTGGGCTTTCTAACTTTAAGTCATCAAGGAAAATTTTGAATTCTTGCTTCATTAACTGACAGATCGAGCTGAAATTTTTACAGTAGGTCCTAGACACATGATGCTTTGTTTATATCTATGTGATCTTTGTTTGAAAGTGTATAGTGAAAGTAGTTTTTTTTCTTGTAATGTTCCCGTAGATTAGGTTGTTGGCAACTTTGACCTTTGTCATTTGTTTAGTGCATAACTTTTTCTATAGGTACCCAATTGGATTGATTCTTTTTGCATTGAATTCTTGATTCAATTATCTTTCATTTGAATGTTAGAACATAATTTTTGGAGTTTTGTATAAGTTGCAGTTTTATTTTTTAAAGCCGCCAACCAATTTGCATATGCGTTGTTAAGTTATTGTGTAAATTACTTTGGGGTTTTGCGAATGTGTGGGGATGATATGAACTTTTGCAATACAATGATGTATGAAATTGTGAATTGAGAAGGATTAATGTATTTTAATGGGAAAATCCTTTTAAAGTATGTGTGCTTTGGTATACATTGATGTAGAGACTTAGAATTTGGGAAGTTTATCCTTACCAAAACCGACGTCAGCGCAAATAGTTGCCAACATCTGCAACCATCACCGTTAGTGCCGCTATTAGAGATGTCCCCGATAGTGGCACAATAGATGGTGGTGATGTGGGCCAAGGTGGTGAGTTGGGTGGTGAAAAATAGGATGGTGTTGCTGAGTTTGATTTGGATAAGGTGGCTGGAGATGAAGGTCAGTCACAAAAAGGAACTCAGCTACATGGTTGTGTTCAGGGTGAATGTGAGTTAGATAAGGTGGGAGAGGCTGAACCTCAACCTGTTGAACCTGAACCTTTGCAACCTGAAGCTGATGGGGAAGATAAAGTTGGTTTAGATAATCTTGGTACAACTGAAGGATTAGTTGAGGGTGGTGATAGATTTGCTCATGTGGAGAGTTGGAGTGATTCTGGACTTGATGGAAGTATTGATGAGAGTGTTCATTGTCATCATGATGAAGGATTAATAGATGTCTTAATTGATTCGGATATAGAGCACGAACCTCATAAATGGCAGGGTAGTGTACATGTTGAGGTGGGAAGCATTGGAGAGGAATTGGGTGGCCCATCTACGACTAACATGGGTTATGATACAACAAGTGAGGAGAGTGACATCCCGCATGTGATAGAAGATAGAGGGTTGTCAGATGATGAGTGACATTCAGAGGAATTGGACAGTGATCAACCTATTCATAAAGGTGATCTTGATGAAACAGATAAGGGTGAAAAGGGTTATGGGAAATTTGAAACATTTTTAATGCCCAAATCCAAGAGTGAATATAAGTGGGAGGTTGGTACATATTTCGTTGAGAAGCCAGAATTTGTGGAAGCCATTAGAACCTATGCTTTGGAAAATGGGAGATGTCTCAAAATTTTGAAAAGTGATAAAAGAAGAATTAGAGTTAAATGTGTTGGTGCAAATGGAAAATGTTCGTGGTATGCATACTGTGGGTATATGAAATTAGTGAACACGTGGCAATTGAGGAAAATCAGAGAATTTAATATTCATTTAATTAATTCTAAATGGCTAAGTAAGATATTGGAGAAGACAGTTAGATCTAATCCAAATACCAAGGTTGTGGACATTCGAGAAAAGGTTAGCAATAAGTATAACATAGGTATTTCTAGGTGTATGGCTTATAGGGTAAAGGCAATGGCCGTAGAGAATGTTGATGGGTCATTTGCAGAACAATACAAGAGGTTGTATGATTATGCACATGAACTTCTTAGAACTAATACAGTCAAACTAAAGGTCCATGAGAATGAAGGTTAACCTATCTTTCAAAGGTTTTATGCATGTTTCAAAGCATGCAAAGACAGTTTCATGTCGTGCAGGCCCATTATTGGACTAGATGGATGCTTTTTAAAAGGGGAGTATGGAGGAGAGTTATTAACTGCTGTTGGAAGAGACAAAAATGATCAAATGTTACCTATTGCTTATGTTGTGGTGGAGGTCGAAAATAAGGATTCTTAGACCTGGTTTTTGGAGTTCCTTACTGAGGACATTGGTGGGACACAATTATGTACAAGATGTACTTGGATTTTAGACCAACCAAAGGTACAATCACATGTTCAGTAATCTGTTATATCTAAATTTATAAATAATTTCCCTACTAACATTTATTTTGTGTCATTCAAACGTCAGGAGTTGTTACTAGCTATACAACATCTACTCCCTGGAGTAGATCAAAGATTTTGTGTTAGGCACCTTTACGCCAATTTCAGGAAAAAAATTCCAAGTAAAAATTTGAACATCAAAGATGTGAACAAAGATGCCTTTAAATACTTGCTGGCAATTCTACCAAGGTATGTTTTGAACACTATCATTGTTTGTACTTTTGGTTAACACCTAGGATAGTAATCATGTAATTATTGTGGAGCAGGTTTTGGTCATGCTTTAGATTCACAACCATTACCCAATGTGACACATTGGTTAACAACATTTCTGAAGCATTTAACAGTGTTCTAGTGAAATCTAGGGGCAGGCCAATAATTACAATGTTGGAGGAAATAAGGCTATACATGATGCATATATGGGCTAAAAACAGAAAGAAAGTTGCATCATATGAAGGGAACATCTATCCCAAAATCCTGACAAGATATCGCTTAGAAACACAGTTGATAAGGCACTGGATTCCTAGGTAAATTTCCTTGTGCTATAGTTCCATTTTCATTGTACAAACAAGTTCTATATAACTACTTATATGATGTTCTTCCAAAACTTTGCAGTTGGTCATCAGATAAAATTTTTGAAGTGAGGCATGCATCACATGTTGGGGACAAGTTTGTGGTGAACATGCAAGAAGTGGAGCATCACTGGGATACCATGCTGTCATGCCTTAGCAACCATGAGGTTTCTAAACATAAATAGAGAAGATTTCATCTCCAATTGGTATAAGAAGTCCACGTATAAAGAGACATATGCATCCATCATATACCCAATCAATGGCCAAAAGGTGTGGGAGGTTACACCCTATCCAGATACTTTGCCTCCTCCCAAAAGAGCATTGCCAGGTAGACTAAAAAAGAAGAGAAGATTGCAAGAATGGGAGCTAAGAAAAGATGAGACACAAATGAGCAAAGCAGGGTTACGCAAGAGGTGTCATATATGTAGGGAACTTGGCCATAACAGGAGACATTGCCCCCAGGCACCATCACAACAACCAACCCCTGCACCTCAACCTTCTACTCAGTCATCCTAGCCACCATCACAACAACCAACCAATGCACCTTTACCTTCTACTCAGTCATCCCAGCCACCATCACAACAACTAACCCCTAGACCTCAGGCTTCTACTCAGCCATCACAACAGCCAACCCCTGCACCATCACAACCACATTCACAAGCTGCACAACCTACTACTCCAGCATCACAACCACATTCTAACCATCACACCAAGGCATAACTCGTGGTGCTTCTACTCAATCAAGTGTGCAGACTATTGCAGCACCAAGGGCTTCTGCTTAACATTCTCAGCAAGGAACACATGGGCGTGGAAAAGCAATGATGAGGCCAAAACTGAATGCAAGGAGGGGACGCATATGGAAACCATGACTACATGTGCTTTCTGTATTATAAAATTTTGTAGCTTTGGTCTATAATTAGCTTTTTGAAAGACAATTTATGTACTATTGGACTAATATATTTTGTCATTATGTGTAATTGGTTATTGGGGGACCACTTTTTTGTGCATTTCAGTTCTGTAATAGTGGTCCACTTCCTTCACACATGTTAAACATTTACTGTTGAAACACTTTATTTATATATCCAATTCTTGTCCAATTTAATTTCACCTTTTGCATATGAAATTTAAGTTTCAGTACAGGTGCATTAAAGCCAGTGCATTAAAGTTGTGGTGCCAAATCTTGTAAAATAAATACTGATACCATTCATTCACTTTCGAAACCTTACATAAACAACAAAAACTACTGCATTAAAGATGTGCTGCAACAGAATCTACCCCTGCGCATTATAATAACACCTCTGGTAGGTCACACACTAATTCTAATTCAACAACAAAAACACACTAATCATGTTCACTACAACGCAAACACAAACCACACTAATCAACACCTTAATCCTTTTTTCTAATGACTTAATACATATTTTGATATCAGCAACCACTTCTTGGGCCATTACGCAACTCCTTCTCATTTCTTGGGAATTGAGACTACCACCAGCTAACGCTTCATTTGTGTCACTCCCAACAGCATTTTCTTCAATCTTCACATTGCCACCAACCTTTTCTTCATTCTTCACATCCCCACAACATTTATCTTCAATCACAATCGTGCTTGCAGAACCCCCTTCTTCGATCCCATACTCAACAAACCAGCTGAAGTAATTGCACCCACCACACTCTTCACCTCCACTCTGATGCAAATATACCATTAATGTTTGTCTTTATCAAAAAACACAAAAACATTACACAAAAACAATACACAAATTACAAATTAACATTACCTTAAAGTTTGGACAACCCCAAAATCTTTCCCCTTTGTTCTTGGCTGTTTTCGCAGTTCTCAACATTGCCTTATCCCCACAATAACAATTGGGCATGACATTGATGCTTCTACACCTACCACCATTGCAAAAATTGACGCTACGCTTGTGCTTTCCTCTAACATTTGGACTTGAAAGGACCCACAATTGGCTGGATTCATGAGGGAAGATAGGAGAAAATGAAAAGAAATTTAGGGATTCCAAATCCAACATTGTTGTTGGCTTAAATAACAATATTTTTGCACGTCATTCCACATGTAATTGACATGTTTCAGTAACAAAAGTCCACCTCAACAACCACAAACAACATTTATCCAAACTTAATAGAAAGGGCAAACGTGATACGTTTTAACAAAAAAGGGACCACATTGAGACTTTTAAAAATTGGGGTACCAAATTGAGATTTTGACACTAAAATGGGGACCAAGGACATGATTAAACCTTGTGGTTATAAATGACATTGGATTTCTCGAAACCGATGTAAATCTTAATTGTCATATATCCTCTTAGAAGCTTATACATTAGTCAATATTAATCCGACATAAAATTACCCAACATGTTTATGAATGTAAGTGTAAACATTATTTTTCATTTCACGTCTATATTAAATGTAAAAGGTCATGGTATTTTACATCTCTTGCATTCACATTGGTGATGTAATTTGACCTTAAATCTGAAGTAAAATGTTTCTTTTGTACTTGAAATCTTTTTCTCAATAGGAGTTATATGTTTTTCATTATTCAAATAATTAATCATATTTAATAAAAAATGTTTTTTTGCATATTAATACTAAAATTAATCATTCTTATTATAGTTATATTGTTTACAAGAAAATAATTAAATATCAACTAATTTTAGAAATAAAAGATAATTAATTATTATAATGATAAATTTAAATATTAATTTGTAAATTAAAATTATAAATATGTAAAATAGTTTTTATTATAAATAAAAATTTACAACTAATTTAAAACTTAAAGTTTAAATTAATCTTTCATATTAATTATAAAAATGTTTGTTACGTGTCTAAATTAGTCTCTAATATATTTACAAAATTATTCATGTATTTTATTTTGGTAATTTTGTACGTAAAATCGTATTATTAAAATGTGTTGGATTGAAATTTTACCATTAAGTACTATAAATATGATAACAAAAATATAATTATAAAGTATAATGACCAACATTATTCATTTTAATTGGGGGATATATTCATATTACCTTTTTACTTTTCAACTACCACATTGTTTTCTCATTTCTATATTCTCTTTTCACATAGCTGACATTTTTTGTATTTTTGAGTCCTTTTGACCAGTTAGTTATTTGTAAAATTGGATCGTTTGATTTTTTTTTTGTGAAACAGGGTTAAGTCGTCATGAGGGAGGACGACATTAAAGGTGCAATCATCCTCCCCCCAGCCGGTTTCATTTTTTTTTAAGAAAACAAAGTCATTAAGTGCAAGCACAATTTCTGGAAATCTGAGGTTGAAGTCGTCTTCACAGTTGACGACTTCACTTTTAGGTTTTTTTTTGAACAATAAGTGGTAAAAAAAATGGAATAAAAATAAAAATAAACATTAATATATTTTAACATTGATTAAAAATTAAAGTACAATAATTAAGTTAGTAGAAATTAATAAGACAATCGTCTATGTCCTCCAGTTTCACATGTTGGTCATCTTCTGGGTTTGTTAGGTCGTCTTGGTGGTTGTTGTTGTTGTGGTTGATCATCATCATCATCATCATCCTCATCTTGATGACTTTAGGGATTCTACGGATGGTGAACTGTTATTTGTGGTGATTGGGAAGGCATTGGTGGAGGATAGAATGACATTGATGATGTAGATCCTAGATAATGGGCAAATGGTGGTGTCATGGTTGTGGTGCCAGACATATGTGATGGACCAGCACCATAACTTGACTGATGCGGGAAGAAACCATATGACGAAGGGATGTGTTGGAATGAGGTGTTTGATGGGTTGCCAAATTGAGGATGTGAATGTCCAAACATTTGACCCTGACCCATACACAACTGTCTCAAAAATTGGTGGGGATGATGTATAAAATCTGGAGAAGACCTAACATGGCCAGTGTAGGGTTGTGAAGCAGGCTGGGAAGGTTCTTGTGACATATCATACTGTAAAATAAATAGTAGGGTTATTGCCATGAATAAGTATGTATGATAAACAGATGCACAACATTGTAGTAAAAATAACCTCATCGCCAGAAGATTTTGTGGATGGAGATATATAGCAAATAGTGTGGTTTATGTACCACTGCATATATGGTGTTTGATCATTCAAATGGCCGTTTTCGCTAAACGGTGTACCTTGAATGATCCAATTTTGTCGATCATTCCAAATTGCAATCCACTGGTGATGATGTGCTACCCAATCTTTGTCATTTCTCCCCCTCAAGTTATCCCTGTGAACTTGATCCAAGTTAACCTGGTTAGGTGGAATTTTTTGTCTTAAACCAAATTGACACATGACCCTATCTGCCTGATGGATTTCTATTGTCGCAAAGCAAATTATTGGGACTGTTACTCTGGACATCAGAGGGATGTCAACCACAATCAATCGACTAACTTCGTTTTGAATGTAAGGCCTCCACAAGAACTGAAACAAAATTGTAGACATTAGTTTCAAATGTTAAAAAACAAAAATCTTTCAATTACCTTCACTATTACCTGTCTTGTACGTATTTGATCAAATCTCAACCAAAATTCACTAACTGAAATTGAAGTTGGATTTATTCGTTGCGTTAGGTTCATCCACCTAAAAAAAGTGTACCAATTTCAAGTTAGTTAAATTACAAGAAAAAAAATTAATTTAAAAGTTAGCTTTTACCTTCTACAGACGGGGAAACCATCCCCATCAACCATCTCCTCATCACTTAAAGACTGAAGTTGTGGAGCTATAAAAGTAATCATCTCCCAAGCCCAACATTGTAACTGAATCATGCATCCACCAATATTTTCTTGGCTTAGGTGAATGCCATTATCTAGGCCACAATATAGACAGGCCAAAACTGCATCCGCCAACTATAATTCCCGACCGCATTCAAGTCAGCTAACTTAAGTAGATACATGACATGTACCCTAGCTGTAGACATGTCTGGCATTAAAATGCTTCCAATCAATGTTAGAATGTACGCTCTCGCATATTGAGAAATAACATTATTGTTTGCATTCGGTGGAAGCTATTGGAAAGTATTATTTAACCAAGATACTTTAATTGAGTTCCCTCTTATCATCGTCGGTGGTGGAATTACCCCTAGATGTTCATGGAAGGTGGAGAATATGTCTTCAACCATAGTGGGACCAATGAACACATCTCCGTCTATCGGTAGACCAAGGAGGACGACTACATCCTCTAGTGTCATAGTGGTCTCTCCATGTGGGAAGTGGAATGTGTGAGTTTTTGATCTCCACCTTTCTAATAAGGAAGTGATGAGGAAGTGGTTGACATCCATGTCTGGAATATACAAGGCGTGTCCGAATCCAACCTGTTGAATTAAATTTATCACACGTGGATCAATTATGTCTTGGTTGTTTAGTACCCAAACTTTAGCTCTTCTCGGTCTAAGAACTCGTTCCTTCCCTTCCCATAAGTCATGAGTGATATGTTCGTTTGTGTCATGCTAAACGTGACAAGAAATCATATTTCAAAGAGAAAATAAATTAACAAAAGTTAGAAGATAAGTTTGGAAATTAATTGCAAAAAAACAAATTAAATGTTAAATAACGGTAAGTGAAAGACATGAACCTTGAAAGTAGAAGCAACAAAACAAGTGTTGAAGTCTTGAATCCTCTCCCAATGCGCAAGTGGAAACTATTTTCTGTCAATGCAAGTACAATGCAGCAAACCAAATTGATGAATTTGAACCAATGCTAGCATTTTATTGACGTGAATGCACAATCCAGTTGTCCTCAATCAATTATTATTCAATGCATTGATTTTTTCGTTGAATGTGGTTATAAGGGCAGTCAAATAAAGCTTAAAAGCTGCCAAAGGTGGCACCAATTTAGACCACTGCATGCAATGTTTATACTGTGCATGGCATAGGGAGTAGGAGAAATTTCTTAATTCCCCTATTTACCTGAATCCCGTGGTGCAGTGCAGGCTTTCACAGTCAAAGAAAATAAATGTGCATGCGTGATGGTGTCAGTGATTTAGGAAGGAAAGTTGCCATCAATGCGGATGACACCCAATTAGAAGTCGTCATCAATGCGGACGACAACCAATTGATGTCGCTAGGACAGGTGACAATTTCATTTAATTACCACACCAAAGACATCCTGACATGCACCAGTTTCAATTAATGAAGTGTTGGTATTAATAGTACCTTTTGTGCATTAAATATGGGTTTAGTGAAATTTTTATGACAAAGTCGTTGACATTAATAGCGGTTTCTGTATCTATTTATACCATTAACACCTAATTTACTAACATGCGAGTCTCATTCAAAATTTTCTTAGCTTAATATTATTATTCATCTCTTCACCAAATTTGCACACAATGGCCGATCAATTGAGTCAATATCCTGATATGTTGTCTGATTTTAGTGAAGATGAGTTGGTTACCAACCAATACACAATCCCTACAACGGATCATAGTGGCTCATCAAGTCACACCTCATTTGAAGCTTCAACTCCAGTTAGTGAAAATTCACTATGTATCGGCATGTCTTTTGACACAAAAGAGTCCACAATGTCATATATCAAGCAATACCATATCGATAATGGTTATAGATTTGTGGTTGTTGAGAGAAAATCTGATAAATTTATATGTCGATGTGTCGACTACAAAAAAGGTTGCCCGTGGCGTTTACGAGCTTCTTATAGCAAGCGGAGTTTCAATTGGGAAATTAGAAAGATTGACGGATCACACACGTGTTTATCAACCATGCAACCTGTAGATCATTTCAATCTTGATTCCAACCAAATTGGTTCTATTGTGATGAACTCTATAAAGGAAAATCCTTCCATACCTATCAAAAGTTTGATAGCTGAAATAAAAAATCGTTTTAGATATTCAGTTTCATATGACAAAGCTTGGAATGGTAAGCAAAAAGCACTTGCTAAGGAGTTTGGAGATTGGGAAGAGTCTTACAATGAACTTCCCAGGTGGTATCAAGTCGTACAAGAAAGTAATCCCGGCACAATAATTCAATGCACTGAAGCTCATGTACTTGTAAGTGGCCAACCTAACCCTTCTTGCTATATTATGGAACGCGTATTTTGGTATTTTGGACCATGCATCCAAGGGTTTAATTATTGCAAGCTAGTTGTCCAAGTAGATGGCACATTTCTCACAGGAAGATATCAATGGACATTGCTAACAGCACTAGCTCAAGATGGGTCACGTAATATATTCCCTTTGGCCTTCGCGATAGTGGAAGGAGAAACAAAGGAGCCTTAATATGGTTTTTTCAACTCTTAAGGGAGCACGTTACACCACAATCAAACCTCTGCTTGATAACAGATAGGGGGAAAGACATATTGGTGGCTCTACAATCTGAAGAAGTACAATGGGAAGTAGATGGACTGCAATCAGTATAGTGCATACGTCATATTTCTTCGAATTTCAACAAAAAATTCAAGAATCACGAGTTGAAAAGCCGGTTAAAGAATATGGGTAATAAAATTTTTCTTTCATTCACCATATTACCTATTCATCGAAAGTATTCAATAATTAAACTAACTAATATAATTGCATTTTTACAGCTTACGAGGTCAAACAACCCATATTGGATGCTAAATTGACGACATTGAGATCTCATTCACCAGAAGTGGCATCTTCGATCGACATGATACCACTACAAAAGTGGACTCAGGCCTACGATTGGGGTAGTAGATTTGGACACATGACAACAAACCTGGCAGAATGTATGAATGCTATTTTAAAAAGAGCCCGTTCATTACCAATTTGTGCTCTAATTAAGGCAATATTTGAAAGGACCAGAACATGGTTTGTTGAGATAGGGGTTAAGGCAAACTCCATGTTACAAGCAGGCCACCAGTATCCCGAGGAAATTAATGCTATAATTAGAAAGAATCAACAACAAGCGGGAATGTGTCAAGTGCGTCGATACTCAAGAGAAAATAATGAATTTCAAGTTCAAGAGATGTTTTCTCCACATGATCACCGCCTACCA
>Ga0099822_1003049_pt1 | contig 21312 bp, 12 predicted proteins | sample CowpeawhiteBW_FD_76839 | JGI IMG/M metagenome (GOLD analysis project Ga0099822, IMG submission 76839) | Root nodule microbial communities of legume samples collected from California USA - Cow pea white BW | ecosystem: Host-associated > Plants > Roots > Nodule | place: USA: California | collected...
GGTATATCTTTACTCAAAATTGGTGGAAGAATGGTTTATTCAACCTGCTCAATGAATCCTATTGAGAATGAAGCTGTGGTTGCTGAGGTAATCTACCTTGAATGCTCTATACTTAGATAACCTCTGGTAGTTCTTATGTTTACTGATAAAAGTACTTTCATATTTTAAGATCAGCAAATTGACTTAGATACTTGCTTTCAGAAAAATGACTTGAATATAGACTTGCAAAATTTGCCCAAACAGGGGAATATGGCCCAAGCAGTTCTTTTCTACCTTTTTTGATTCTTGTCCTCTTTACATCAAAAGCATCATTCCTCATTGACTAACATGGTTGTTTTTATTCTAGTGTCAACGAGCACTTGTTATGCCAATTAAGTCCATATTTGAACAATGTTGACGGGAGAACTTTTGTCTTCAGGCCCTCTAGATTATTACGAGTATCTTTTTTTCTACCAAAGCATCATCTAGTTATCGATTAACTGACTTGCACTCTAATTGTCATAAAAAAGCACAATAAAGTCCTCTTGACTTACACCAATATCACCAACTAGACCTTTAAGTTACAGATTTTACTACTATTATAGCAATTATATTTACTGTCTCCATAGTCCACAAGGCTACACTAAATTGCAAGGTCGCATGCCAAATGTTAGTACTACTTTCAAGTGTCTTGAATAACCATTCGAAGACCACTTTCAATGAAAGATCAATAGCATATCCAAGTGGCAAACTCTACTGACGTGATCAATAACTTCATTCGGTAACAAACACTGCACCTTCAATGGGCATTTTTTAGGAAAAGCATTTTTTATATTGGACACTTTTTTCCGTACAAAAGCTTTTTTTTATGTTAGAAAAAATGGATGAGAATATGAATTGAAGCTCTGCTTAGCCTTTTTATCTTTCCACCCACCCGTTTTGTCATGTTGCAGGTTTTGCGAAGGTGTGGAGGTTCTGTTAAACTTGTTGATGTCTCTAGTGAGCTTCCACAACTTATTCGTCGGCCAGGTCTCAAGAGATGGAAGGTGTGTTTTCCGTGACCAACTTACCATTTATTTATTTTTAGGAAGTTGCAGTTTTGGAGAAAACATGTAAATTTAAGAAATTTTTTTCCCTACTATACATGCCAAAGTTTTAGTGCGTATATCATTCTTCTATATGATTTTTATCTGTTGGATGTTCTGTCAAGTTATTCCCTCCATCAAGCCCATGGTATAAAATCAAGTTTTAAACTCTCGAAACCGAAATTGAACATGTAGTCTAAATAGATGCTGTTGGTTCTGATGTGATTCAAATATGGAAGGGGTTAACTTTTTGTAGCTGCATGCATTTAAGGCTTTTTAAACGTGTTTGATTTTTTGAGATGCAGGTATATGACAAGGGCTCCTGGTTTGTCTCTTATAATGATGTTCCAAAGTATCGTAGAAGTGTAATTCTTTCCAGTATGTTTCCTTCTGGAAGAGGACATCCCGATGTTGTTGATAGTAGTTGTAATGTTAACGTAGAGGTTGGTACTAATGGTATTCATGAAAACGCTGGAGATATTAATGAAAGCGCTGGAGATAGTGTTCAACCAGTACTGAATCCTGTGATGTCTGAATCTGCCGAGGAAGTTTCTGATTTCCCTCTAGAGCATTGTATGAGGATAGTGCCTCATGATCAGAATACTGGAGCCTTCTTCATTGCTGTTCTGCAAAAAGTTTCTCCTTTGCCAGGTAGTACTCTAGTTATGATTTATGACTACATTTGTTTCACTCTCTCTCCGACTCTTTTATAAGTTCTCGTCTCTAATAATTCCAAGTTTTACCTTTCTTCCTTGTCTATATTCATTGTCACAGACCTTTCTTTGCTTGCCATAACAGGTTCTTAACTTTCTTTTTCTTTCAGTAATTCCAGAAAAACCAAAAGTAAAAATTAATGATCAATGTGTAGATCCAGCAAACCAGAGTCTTAATGATGCGCAAGTACAACAGATCACTTCACCGGAAAATGCACATGAAGAAGACTTCAAAGCAGTTTTAGAGGAAAATGTAGATGACAATGAACCCAATACTGAAGATATGGAAGATGATCCTGTTGCATGTGAAGAACAGAAAAGTAAGGAAACTGTAGTGCCTGATAATGTACAAAACACGATGAAGAGGATTCCAGGCAAGAGAAAGCTACAAATTCAAGGAAAATGGAGGGGTGTTGACCCTGTTGTCTTTTTCAAAGATGAAACAATAATTAATAGTATAAGGGATTTTTATGGAATTGACGAGCGTTTTGCATTTGATGGTCACCTTGTTACAAGAAATAGTGATACAAATCATGTGAAAAGAATTTATTATATCTCGAAGTCAGTCAAAGATGTTCTTGAGTTGAACTTCAAAGTAGGGCAGCAACTTAAAATAACCTCAATTGGCCTGAAGATGTTTGTAAGTATATTTTGTCCTGAATTGAAAGATATTGTTTATGTTCGTACTGTGTTACTTTATGTGATTGATTTATTTATTCTCCATGCTACTAATTGTATGAATAATTCATGTTGATGTAAATAATTTCTTATTAGAAGCTATCCAAAAGTATAGGTAAGTGGATATTTGTTGGGGCATAGGAGATCAATCTAGTCCTGGGAGACACATTTAGTCAGAATTTGATCAGTAAAAGTAAATTGTATTATTTTTTTGACATTTTGTTGTTAAAAGAGTGAAATGATATTTCAGTACCTAGGCAGTTGTATTTTTGTTTTTTTGAGTCAGTTTCTCTAAGTTCATGTTGATGTTGATTTATTGATCTGAATTATAGTCATCTGCTCATTTAATTTTGACATATGCTAAAAATTTATTTCGATATAATAAGTAAATAATGAATGTCGAACTGTTTTACATACTCAATTTCTTCTTGTGGATCATTCTAGAATGTCCCAAGTGGACTGTACTGGCACGATCTTGACCATTTTTTGTGAGAAATGGTCAGTCCTAAATTGTGAAATGAGCTTTGATCAATTCTTATGCCCCAGTGATTTCATGTTACAGGAAAGACAAACAGCACGTGAAGGTAGCTCTGCACCATGTTCTTTCCGCATATCGTCTGAAGGATTGCCCCTTATTCTCCCATACATAACCAAACAGATTCTGCATGCATCTCCCGCAGACTTCAAGCATCTTCTGCAGAACAAAGAAGTAAAATTTGAAGATTTTACTGATGCCAAGTTTGGTGAGAAGGCGGCAAACCTATTGCCCGGTTGTTGTGTGGTAATTCTGAGTGTAGGTATGTGTCACCACGCCATAGAGAAGTTTAATTCCCATTGGCATCGACATATTTGTTTATATGGCCTTTTTTCTGCAGGAAACACAACTTCCGTAGAGTCTCTCCAAGTGGATGAGTCAACGATAGCCATTGGATGCTGGAAAGGAAGAGCGAGGTTGTCTGTGATGGTTACTGCAATGGATTGCCAAGAACTACTTGAAAGGCTTTTAATACGTTTTGACAACGTAAATGGTTCCTCTGGGCATGACGACAAATCCTCTAATACTGAGGAAGAAATACGACCTGTGCAAGAGTAAAGCAGTAAAATGATGACAATGATGGTGTGAAAGCTTCTGGGTTAAAGGTCACTACATAACAGATATTCTTTACTCTGTTGTAACCAATATTTATGCTATTTATCACTTACACCCATGAAACGTTAGTGAAAATTTATTGTTTTGTTAAGCCCGTCATTATTTTCAAAGATAGATAGACATTGGTCCATATTTGTATCAATAGAATTATTCTATAGTTTTGGTTTCATAAATTGTTTCTTCAAACTCTTTTGCTATACGGTTTAGAGCCCTGGGATGTTAAACTTTTGAAATGTTTAATAATTTTTCCGTAAATAGTTATAGGAGAAGAAAAGTAAAATGTCTTTCCATAAAGCTAACATAACTTAATTTTGTAAAAGTTTTTTTTATGTTGATTTCTTCAAAAATTGAATTGTAATTTATATAATGTTATTTATTTTAATTATGAAGTTTATTTTATTTATAGTTTTGGAGAACATATCCAAAATACATGCACCATATTTGAGTATGGACGTAGTTTGTGTGTTTTCTATATTTGAAAATGCTTTAAATATCTTGTTGGAGTAGTTAAAATCATGGTTATTATCAGATCGGCCAATTTAAATGGTTCGATCGGAAACTTTAATCAGACTCTTTCACACCCAGTGAAAATAGGTAAGTAAAAACTGATGTAGAAAATCATTTTGAACCTTCCTTTATTTCTTAATTTTAAAATGATTAAAAATAAATAAATAATATTGTGTGAGGGATTTCAAATTGGGTATAAATTCTTTCATAAAATATTATTTTCATTCTTATCAATATAATATAGTCATTTATAATTTTTTATATCGTGACTCTGATTCTTAACAGTATTAATTTTTTTATTCTTTTAGATAATTTTTTTTATTATTAATGCACATATTTATGTTTTAGATTGTGTACTTTGAGTGTTATATTTTAAAATGATATTTTATTCTGTTTTCAGTGGCATAAAGTATGTTATTATATTAAATTAAAATTTCTTTATGTATTACTTAATTATCTTATTTTATTGATATAAGTTTGATCATAATTAAATTATTTAACCTAATATCAGTGGTTAAGTTGGTTTAATCAGAGTTCCATTTTGAAAAAAAAAACAATGGTTTTATGTTTAACATATTATGTTGTCCAAATTTTGGTTAGATTTTCTTATGTTGTTTCCCTGTTAAGTTTTTAAAATGCATTTTGAGAGTCTAGACTTTTTTTTACACTTAGTTAAAATCAGTTAGTATTATGGTTAAGCAGTGTAAGTAGGTTCAGTAATTTAATCTAATTATTTAATTAATCCAATTAAATTTAGTGGTGATTGAGTTTATGTATTTTTTGGTTAGCAATTACATCCAACTCAACCTAATTATAATTAGGTAGACTGGGTTGAATAATCGAATAGAGCCATTTAGATTCTAAGACTGGATATTTTTTGTAGTATAAGTAAACAACACGAATTTTGGTTTTAATCTCTTAAAGAAAAGTTTGTTTTGGTCCTCATAAATTAACCTTTTCTAAAATTACAAAATTTCAACATTTTGATCAAATATAAATTGTCATATAGTAGTGTTATTAACTTTTAACAGTTATTCTATAGTCATTTTGAATATTTTTCAATTAATTCACTCGGTTTTTTTATACCAAATGAAACGTAAAAGTTAAAATGATCTCTGTTATTGGTTAATGTTCGATATATAGTGAGATATACCTAACCTCTGTTATTAATTTGGAATGATGTGCCATAACACATTTAATTACACGTCACGTTACTAATAACTTGAATAATAAGGAACAAAACTAAGAAATAATAATTTAAATTCATTGTATTTAGTAAACGGTCAAACATATTTATTCTAATTCAAATTACATGACTACGTGTTTTATTGCAATAACTGCGTCTTTAAAAGTAGTCTCACTATATTTATTCGTACAAAATTATTTTGAGAACATCATTTTCAACAAATAAATGTTTTCCAACTTCATTTCTTTAACAATTAGTTTATCAAAATGTAAAACTGACAAACCCATTATCTGCACATACAAAATGACCCCATTGGAGAAGTGTAGCCATGTCAAACTATAAACAAGAGTGATGATATTGTGAAATGCGATAACGTTCCAAGTCCAACCAATTCACCTACAAAAATCACGTATATATTGAACCAAGCAATTGTTCATTTCGGTGGTTTACTCGGCAACCCAAACAAATTAAATTTAAATGTACAAAAAGCAATGCGCCAAACCTTTAAAATTTGGTAACAAGAACACAACCATGAGATACACTAAACACAAACTAATCATAAATAAAGTCAAGAAGCTTGACAACACATATTCCTCTTAGCAGGAATTTCCTGTGCAGGGCCTGGAACGATATTAATCTTCTGGCCAGACAAAGATGCAGAGTTACCATTTCCCTGACTTTCATCAGCAGTTAGATTCTTCTTGTTGAGAATGTTGTATATTTCTGTCAACACAGTTACGAAGGCTGTTTCAACATTAGTTGCCTCTAGTGCTGAGGTTTCTAAGAAAAACAACCCTTCTTTCTCAGCAAATTCTTTTGCATCCTCGGTGGGCACATCACGCTGGTTCTCAAGATCACATTTGTTTCCTATCAGAATGATCACTATGTTCTTGTCAGCATGGTTTCGCAGTTCTTCTAACCAGCGTGGTATGTGATCAAAGGTTTGGCGTTTAGTGATATCATAGACCAACATTGCCCCCACAGCACCTCTGTAGTATGCACTTGTAACTGCTCTGTAGCTGTATATCATAAGCCATTCATATATATTATATAAGGGTAAACTGAAATTTGATGAACTTGTAAGTCAACCATTCCAACCAATAAATAAACAACAGTAATCAATAACGAGAGGAAGCAGAAAATAGATATAATTTCCATGCAAGAAAATGATGATTTTATATATAGTTCGAGAATATAAGATGTAGTAAATTGAGTAAGAAGAAAGTCAGCATCTTTGTGAAGCTAACAATCAATCAAAAGGCATAACTATCAATTCCGGTGAAGTTGATCCATAAATTTATCAATACTTAAACCATAGCAGCGACGATTGACCAAAATGAAGAAAGACAAAAGCAGCAATGAGAAATGCAGACTTAATTAAATCTACCAGGATTATAACTACATCATTCACAAAAATAAATGCTGCAAGACAATGACATTGTGGCCATAAACTCTTCCACAGCAGTTTTTCACGAAAAAAATACCGTTGCAAATTTAAAAATAAAAAAATTCAACGGGGTAATTAACCAAGAGCAACCCCACAATTTCGGCGACCAAGAGCATTAACACAAATAACTGATTCTAATGCACAACCAAGATTAGAAAATGGGTACTCTATCATAAATCTAGCCACAAAATCAAGAATTTTCAGGTTTTGCAACCATATCACAATATTTGTCCATAGCTTTTCACGGTATCAACGAGAGTGGTGACCACACCGCAGCTACGATTGTAACCATAATTACAATCCCAATATCAAGGTTTTCTGAACATAAGTTAGACTAACATACCTAGAACTCCAAACAACCGGTTTAACTGATACTGTTTCATAAAAGTTAATATACACGCTCGGTGATATTTTACATTTTAATATAATTAACAAAATTGAAAATTAAGTTTTCTTGATCATTACCGAAAATCACGGTGACGAGTTATGTCAACTGTTCGTCCAACAACAAAAATTCTCTCGAATAAGCAATTTTCCTTGTTTCATGGTAAATTCCAGATACTAATTAAACCTAGCACATGCTCTTGAATACCGCGTGCTATTCGTGTTGCTGCTTCAATCACGAATCTAGAACGTGATCGCGTGATGATGATATGAGATAAGCTTGGTTAAGAGAGGATCGGCGGCGGCGGCGATGAGATCACGCGCGAAACGAGGCGGTGGCGCAGATAAGAGATTGAAAGCGAAGCTAAGAATGAAGAAAGTAGGAAAAAGGAAAGTTAGAGTACCGTTCTTGGCCGGCAGTGTCCCAGATCTGAGCCTTAACGGTCTTGTGATCGATGAGCAAAGTGCGCGTCTGAAATTCAACACCGATGGTGGACTTGGAGTCCAAGCTGAACTCGTTCCTCGCAAACCTCGCTAGAATCTGCGACTTCCCCACCGCAGAGTCACCAATCAGCACCACCTTGAAGACGTAGTCTATCCTCTGGTTCGCGTCCCCATACCCTCCTCCTACACCCGCACCTGCCATTTTCCACTCTCTTTCTACCTTCTCCTTCCCTTTCACCTCAAAAACTACAATAAAAGGTGACAATCTTTTTTCTTCCTTTTTTTTTTCCATCAATCAATCAAAGGAGGCACTTATTTCTTCGTTGTTTAATTTTTGGTATTTTTTTGGAGCGACACGTGTCGGGTGGCACGTGTTGGAATGAGGTGGAAGCGAAGAAACGTGTTTCCCCACACCAATTATAAGTTAGTTGGTTCGGTTGCATAAAAGAGTGTTTGAAGAAGAGTGAAACGGTTGTTGAAGACAGCTCTATTATGTATTTTACTTTCCACCGATCCCACCACATTATTCTACGCGTTGCGGATTTCTCGGCTGAGTTGTCTCGTTGCTACTCTCCAAATGCATACACCAAAAAAATGTATATAACAAGTTTTAACTTCAATTTTGTCTGAAATGGAGCTGAATATAACAATTTCCACACTCAATTAATCATAAGTTGATTTTAATGTATCTTTTTAAAATCCTGTCAAAATAAACATACCTATCACTCCATCTGTAATAGAATAATTTTTGTGTATTTGTCCCTTTTGTTTTAACAAGATCAATGTACTTCACATAATTAAATTAATAAGATGTGGTTTTCGGTCTTTGGTTTCGATTGTTGATTTTGATTGTGAGCTTCAATAGTTGGTCTTGGAAGAGTGGTTGGTTTTGAGACATTTGTTGGTCTTGGATAATGAGGTATCCATAGAGATATTTTGACGATTAAGTTAGTATGTGTTCATAGTCTATTTTTGGATAAACAAATACAATTCAAAGAAAAATCTTTTTCTTTTACCTTATTTGTTATCTATTAATATTTTTCAGTGGGCTTTTGCCCTTTATATGATCAAAGAAGACTCAATCACAACTTAACCATAATTTAGACTTTACCTTGTATCTAATATCCGTTAGTTATGTTAAGTGTTGATTGACTTCTAGGTCGATAGATAATGATTGAGAGGTCAAGATTGAGGTCGAGAAGTTGAAGTTAAAAAGGCAAAGACAAGAACTAAGGATCGAGATATGGAGACGAAGAGGTCGAAACTGAGAAGTCAATGACGAGAACTCAAGACTGAGTTATTACGGCCGAGAGATTAAAATTAAGAAGATGGGAGCAAAAACTCAAAATCGAAATGTCAAGATCCAGAGATCGAGGTCTATAAGTAGAGTTGAGAAGGTGGGTAATACACTTTTCTTTCTATATCAACCATGTAATATAGAGTATTTATTTTATTAGAACAAGAGGCACTGTAGATTAATTTAGGTTTATGATATAATATTTTGATTGGTTTGTTAGTTTATATGTAAATAGAAAACTCTCGTATTGTTTTAATAGTAGGTTTAAAATAATAATAAAAATGAAAATTTGTAGTTAGCTATTAGACATTTTTTTTTTGTTTCAATTCTAACTCTTGGAAAAGTAGTACAATTTGATTTGAATAGGTTGAAGTTTTGATATGATAAAAATAATTAATCTTACTTTGATTTTATTTATTTTCTTCTTTATAGTGTATATTATTTTCTTTATATTCTAAGTGGATAGTTGAAAAGGAAATATTATTGATGTAGAGTTAAGTTTTGGATATTTACCTATATTGTTGGGATTGTGAGAAGAAATATATAGAGATTGTTGATTAAAACACACTTTAATCTAAATAATGAATTTATATTATATTTCTATAATGTGATAATTGTTATACTACCTGAAATATATTTATATTATAAACTATTTAAAATTTGAATATATGTGATTGCATAAATTCTCCAATAAAATCATCGTTTTGAATATATGTGAAATGCATACATTTTTATGATTGTTTAGTGTGACTCTTTGGTCAAATATAGCTTAAGTAATATGTTATTGTTCATACCCAAGTGATGTGTAATAATTGTAATCATCATTATATATTATAAAATTGCTTTAGTTAACTAGAGATTAGGACACTTTTCTCTCCTTTAAAATCATGTTTAATCGCATAAGCGCTGTGTAATACATTCAAGCAATATAAATTGTTAGCCATTTAATGAAAATGATTGTAGAACTTATCTAAAAATGACCAACAAGTATTTAAGAAATAACATCACCAATAATAATTAAATTCATCTTTTAACTCTTAATATAAAATATAATTACATATATGCATATTTTAATAAATAAGATCTCATCATGTTAAACCAAATTTATTAATTTAATTTCTCAAATTTAACTTGTTATAAGTTTTAGACTTTACATTTTAATCTATCTATCTATATATATTTTTAACTCGTCATGGGCCTCCATCAGAGTCTATTCTTGTTTCATCCTGCTCATGCATAGTTCGCCATCTTTCAGGTCTTGACAGGTATGCTCTCACTCGAACCCTTCACACATAATAAGGGTCAGTCGGCGGTGCAACCCACAAGGTGATCCTATCAATCAGCTTTCTTGCGCCTTATGAGTTTTCTCACTTGTGACTCACACACATGTCAGATTTCTTGGTCTATGTTTCAACACGGGCCGAATGGGAAGTCTACATGCCGACGCTTGGAGCACGCACTTATCCAGAGGTGCCTTGAACTACGCACTGTCGTCCATAATCATGACGATAACGTTTCCACGAGCATTTCAACAGTTCGGGCTTGGGCCACCATCACAATCCGCATCGATCAATGCCTCAAATTGATCGGAAGACCTTTCACCGCTCCACATCCGATGGAGACATATCGTTGACCCATTCACTTCGCTCCCGATAATTCAAGCACTCTTTGACTCTCTTCTCAAAGTCCTTTTCATCTTTCTCTCACGATACTTGTTCGCTATCGATTCAAGGTTTAGGGAATGATAGTGAATTTTTATAGATGTTAAAAAGAAGGCATACATATGATTAATAAAAAGAAATTAGTCTCGTCTCATTTAATTTAAGTAAAATGGTTAGTATTTCTCAAGTTAAAAATTAATAAATATAAGAACCTCTAAATTTTATAATTTTCACGAACAAAATAAAATAATCAATAACGACCACTTAGCCATATTTCTCAGCTGTATTTCAAGTTGTTGATGAAGAAATTATCGATTTTTCAATTCCTAACAGGTTCATTCCAATAAAAGATAAGATTGATCGAAATGGAGAACAAAATGGAAGTGAAAATAAATTGTATATATTAAAATTGAAAATCCAAGAAGATAAAGACATCATCTCATGTTTAACATGATGCAGGAAAGACAATGACAAGGCTTTCTACACCCGAAGATAAGAAGTTCTTGATCTCTGTCTTAATTATGGTGATTGAATTAGAAATGAAATCTCTTGTTATATGTCTAGAACAAGAAGAATAAAAAAATAAAATAAAAAACATAGTTATGAACAACCGGTAGTGAATAATTAATTGATAAAAGTTTAGTTGTTTTAAATTGTTCAATTTTTATTATAAATAATTTAGCTTTTTTAGTTTAATATAATACAGTTAATTATAAGTTAGTGTAATTAGGTTAATTTTGTCTTTCCCTAATAGGTTATAACAATAAACAAGAAATACACCTTTTATGATACACCTTTTCATTATATATAATATTAATTTCTTATTGTAAATATATAATTATAATATCATATATTTGAATATGGTATTTATTTTGGCTTAATTATATGAACATTAAACTTTATCGTAAGTGCTAAAATCGTAGTAAAAAGAATGCTCTAAACTCGTCCAGGCGGTAACATAACACCACACGGTACTCTCGTGTAATTTCCCAAAAAATCAAACACGTAAAGTGTATTATAATTATAAATAAAGAAGAAGTAGAAGAACCCTAATTTCCATTGCAACAATTGTGTTGTTGGCAGGGAGTGTAGGGTAGATAAAAGGCTTTGTTGCGTTGGGTTTTTGTGGAATCGAAAGATGGAGGAGGAAGAGCACGAGGTGTACGGAGGAGAGATCCCCGACGAGGGTGAGATGGAAGGAGACGTTGACATGTCTGCCGCGGACGATGACGCCGCGGTCAAGGAGCTCGACGAGATGAAGCGCCGATTGAAGGAGATGGAGGAGGAAGCCGCAGCGCTTCGCGAGATGCAAGCCAAGGTGGAGAAGGAAATTGGCAGCGTTCAAGGTTTCTCATCACATCTTTTCATTATCCTCAGTTCAATTAATCAATTTTATCTTATCATCTTTTGATTAGCCAATATTCATTTCCATTTTGAACCGATCCTCGAGTTTTCTCATCTCGCTTTACTTGGATCTTGTTCAAGCCCTGTTGTCGATTTGATGGCGCTTGAGAGTACTCCCATCATCATCGTTATGCAATTCTTTTGTGGAACGTTAAACTCTTTGGTTACCAGAATTGTGTTTCTTGTGAGCTTTGTCCACAGCCAAATACCAGTCTGCTTTAAATTCGTCCTTTACGATTATTGATAAAACCTAAAACTTACCAGAACTGGAGCAAAACATCTTTCATCATTTTTCATAAACCTAAAACTCACCAGGTTTTTGAGTAAATTTGATGTATTGATAAACCTAAAAACACCAGAGATTGAATATAAATCACTCTAAAGTCGTAGTCGAGATCAAAGTTTCAAATTGGAGTCGTGGTTCCGTCAAATTTCCTGATATTACAGGAAATCGAACAATAGCAGTTAGTCCGCTATACACTATACCACTATAGTTTTTTTGCTATGTGCCATACTACTATAGTGTTTTTTGCGGTTGTCCCGCACATCACTATTTGCCATTGACAACTGTGATTAATTCTTAGTTTCTAATCAATTTATTTTATTTGAAATATTCTTATTTGTATACTTGTCTTTGGTTAAAATTTTGGTAAAACACACAATGTCTTTTGCGGAATTATATTCTGTGAAATCTATTCATTTTACCAAATCGAGTGACTACTGTCTAAATAGAGTTCCCACATATTGTTTTAAACTTCAAGATTGAATACCTTTTGCAGATCCTGCCAATGCAGCTGCTTCTCAAGCAAACAAGGAGGAGGCAGATTCTCGGTCTGTTTTTGTTGGCAATGTATGAATCACATCCTATCCTCTTTTTTTTCTTTATTTCATTAGTTTTTTTTTTTTGAATCATGATTTCTCTTCTCTGCCTTATTTATGTGTAAGTTTGCATTCGACAGTTCTTTTTAGTTGGATACAAAATCGATGCCTTTTTCCTAATCAACTTAAATGATAGGACCTGATTTGGTTAATACGAACTGTATTTAGTACATATTTATTAGTCCTATTTAGCTCAAGTCGTGTAAGTTGAAACAGTACGACTGGATTGATTAGTTGGACCAAAAATCAAAAACTGATCTGCCAAATAGTTAGGTCCAGCCTTTGAACTGATAGCTTGCATACTGGCTATTAAACCACCTAACTAAGTATAAATTGGTCAGAAAACTGCAGGAACCATTTACATTTTACTTATAACTGGTCTATGGTCTTTATGCATAGCTGCAAAAGAATATTAGTTTATTTGGACACACACATAGAGACATGGTGTTTGCAAGTGGTTTAATTTCCCCATATATTGTTTTATGAATCTTCTACTGTTAAAAATATCCTAATCCTATGTTATTTTGTGCAATATAATATTCAATACACCCTTCATAGGTTCTGTAACCAAGTTGCACAATTGTGAAACAGTTTATGTAATTGGGAGATTGTAATTTGCAGTAACTTAACTTTCAGTATGTTATTTATTCCCTTATCATTCCAAATTTGATTATACATTTTCCACTTTAATTTGGCACCCCATGGCAGTGGTTATAATGTTTTTCATATCAAAGTTAATTTTTCCAATTTTAGTATGGATGTGGTACACTAGGCATTACTCATATGTCAGGGTTACTTTAAATGTTAACCAATGTGAAATCGTGGAGATTATACTCGGCAATGGCATTATGTTTCAGTTTCTTTGTGCCTAAGAGTGCTGCTCTATTGTGTACGATGCGTAGAAATTATACATTGATTACATATTTGATATTTCATGCAATCAAAAGTGAATATTATTATCATCCATAACTGTTTAAGTTGGATAAATATTTCTTCTTCGTGCTTTTTCCTTAGACCAGTGACAGGGTCCATAAAATTTGGATCAAATTGTCGTGCCGATCCTTTGTGTTTGTATGTGATACATGGAAAAAGTAGTGAAAAACATGCAAGAGATCTTGGTAGTTGGTGTCTATTAAATTGGAAATATAAATAATTCTATTAAATTGGAAATTTGAGTTTTATTGAGTAGTTTCTTCAGAACTTACGGGGATATTTTTTTTTTTAATGTTTTACCAATGCTATGTTGGAAATTAGCAGTGATCTATGAAAGATTTCATATAAGGTATTTAGCAAAGCTTCACCTTCATGCCCTTTCTGATTGACATTTGATAATTCTAAAATTTGAAACTTATTGCCGCAGTTTATCACTGGGTATAACGGACATGTCCTATCTTGGGCTATCTATTAATTTGGCCGGTTTTGAAGCATTCTGTTATTTGTTTAGATTTTTCAATAGAAACCTTGGTTGAATGGGTCTTGAGTTGAATTCTAGATGTTTCTTTCTTATGCATTGTATTTTTTTATTATTATATATTTGAAAATGCATATTCTTTTGTTTTGGAGTGTATACTGTTAATATTCGGAGGCAGGGTTTGACTTTTGTCTGACTATGATCGCAGGGTCATTCTTATTTCTCAGGTTCTATAATTAGCGCTGGGATGCTTGCATTGTATTTTGTATGTGGGACAATGTGATTGGTGTCTCTTAGGGTTGTACTAGAGGGAAAAAAGAAAGTATGTTATGCTTGTGAAATTTAATAAGATACTTGAAGGAAAACAAAGACAAAAGATTGAGGAGGAAAAAACTAAGTTTTGGAAAAGAAAAAAAGGAAAAAAGTGAAAAAAATTATACAGAAAGAAAAATAGATCATGTTGAGAAAAAAGAAAAAAGAAATGAGTAAATAGACGAGAAAAAAAAAAATGTTGGGGAAACTATTAGTGACATTTCATGGATGGCTGAAACTGGTACAGCTGGAGTAGAATGTGTTAAAGATGCATCAACTTCACCCTTGGAGGAGACAGCTTGTGGTTCTTTTGGAAGAACATTATGTAAGTGTTGGGCATGCAATCCTAGTGTTAGAGCCCTATTGTTGATTGCAGTGTGGTCTGTAGTGCCTTTGTTGTGTTCCATTTGGTCAGCATGCCCATTGGCATGCAACCACTGTTACCTGCTGTCCTTTTATCTCATAATTGCTTTCATCTCTGTAAAATTAGTCTAAATGGTGTTTTAGGTATTTTCTTTCTCATATAAAGTGTTTTCACACATCATTGAGTTTCAAGAGAATGATTATTTTACACTTTTTCCCCCTTTATCCCTCTTCTAACATCATGCAAAATTCTAATAGTGAAATTTTTACATAAAAAGTTAGAATTATGATTAATATGTTTAGGCTTTTCTTGTACATCCTTTACTACTTTGCCCATCATTGGGAGTAGTTGTATGCCAGAAAAATGTTGGTGCTATTTGTAAAGGCTGAAACCAAGGAGTAGAAGGGAAGGGTTTTATCTGAAGTTTGAGAAGAGCCTGTAAAATGACTATGGACATAAATTAAATTTACATGAATAGCGTGTAGCTTGGTAAGGTTTTTGTGTTTTGGACGTCCTGGTGATAGGAATTGGTGGTTTATGGAGTTAGAAATGTTGAAATTCTGATGTTTGAGGAGTTGGGAAGATGGTTATCTCTGCATTTTGTTGTTATAAATAATAATTGATGAGTTTGAAAGAGTTCATGAAGTAAGAACTGGTGAATTATTCTGTTGTTTGAGGTGTTGGCGAATACATATTTGTTGATGAGTTGCACTGACATTTGTCACAGTAGCAGGGTGATCTGTCTGCCATCGTTTTCAAGAGGTCTAATGTTAGATAAAAGTATTAATGTAAAGATTTCAATAGAAAAGGTGATATTGAGGAGATAGAATTGAAGGATAAGAGAAATTATGCTCTGAAGAGTTTCTCAATTGAATTGTCCTTAGATTTATGCAATTCCAAGTTAAATATCATAATTAAGTTGTACACTTTTATATATATATATTTTTTTCATATTTAGTAGGATTCATTTTTCTGAATATTTGTGTAATATTATAATTTTTTACTTGAACAATGTTATCACTTATATGATGTCAGGATGTAAATCTGGAATCTATTTTATTTTTTTTAAGATAACTCAGTCAAGTGTAAGCTCCTTTCTGATTAACTTGATATTATCGGCATCAAAAATCCCTTGAAATTGATTTGTGTGTGTGCAGGTTGATTATGCATGCACACCAGAAGAAGTGCAACAACACTTTCAATCCTGTGGTACTGTGAACAGGGTCACTATACTGACAGACAAGTTTGGCCAGCCTAAAGGTTTTGCTTATGTGGAATTTGTTGAAGTTGAAGCTGTTCAAGAGGCTCTCCTCTTGAATGAATCTGAACTGCATGGCAGACAACTGAAGGTACGCTGTGTCCATTGAGTTACTATTTGAACTAGGTTACTATTGTTTGAATCAGCCAAGTGATAGTTAAGTTAATTTAGTAGTATTTAATCATTTGGATACTTGTATTTATAGGTTTTACCTAAGAGGACCAATGTACCTGGAATGAAACAACATCGTCCTAGACGGTTTAATCCTTACATGGCATATGGCTTCAGGAGGCCATATACTCCTCCTTACTTTTACTCCCCTTATGGTTATGGGTATGTTGCACCCCTAATCTCAATTTGCATATGTTGTGAACTCTGGTTTTGATTGATGTTTTGATTTTTTATTTCATATTCATAAAATATCCTGCAGGAAGGTTCCTAGGTTTAGAAGGCCAAATCGTTACATGCCGTACTATTAGAAGTTTCATACGAAATGTGTTAAAGTACGAAGATGGTGCATCCTGGGGCAATTTTTTTTATTTGGGCATTGACACTGTCATCATTCAGTATTATCTACTCTGTGATTGAGTGTCCATTTGTCTTAGTCTTAGGATGCTTGAACTTTTACTTTTCTTGCGTAGTTATTGGATGATGGCTTACAATTGCCATTGAATATTATGTTATGTTAGTGACTTTTCTTTCAGTCTTTATAGTTTATACTAACCAAAGATGTACCCTTTGGTAAACTTACCAGTCTCTGTCTGGTCGCACCGAATTTGGATCAAATCACTAATTTAAAATTATATAATCGTATTATAATTGTATTTTGAATGGCGTTTTACTGGAGCACTTTGGTTTACGATTTATGACGTGGGTCATTAGACAATTTCTATATTTTCCCCCTTTTATACTAGGATGTTCATATTAACTGGTTTATAAAATTCATCGACAATTATGTTTATTGTATAGTAAAAATCAATTGAAATTGAACATAAAACTATCCATTTCATTTTTTAAATTAAATTTGTGTTACTTATTTTCTTGAAATGGTTGGATAACCGATATAATCAGCTAAAAGGTCCTCTTGTTTTTCTTAGAATTCTAAGCTTTCGATCTCTCGGAAGTTCGAATTGTGCACTCTAAACCCGTAATTGTAATAGCAAAGGTTTGTGAACAGCAGATCCCTAATTTCTTACTTACCTTTCTGTGGATTGTTTCTGGTTTGAACCGCTTCCTGATTACAAGTTTGTGTTTATCCGATGAAGGCAGAGAAAACCTGTTTAAACTGTTTTGAAGCTCTACTTCTAGACTGGCTAAGAATCTCGAGATTTTTGTATTAACGATCTATCTTAAGCATAATGACGATGAATTGTTTCCATTTGGGTGAGATTACTGCGAAGAAAGACAGGTCCAGGGATTTCAGTCCTTTCTAATTTCCATACTGATGTTTATTTTACAACATGTAACTTCTTTGAGTTGACTTCGGGTTAAAAAAACCGAGTTGAATTTTTATGCTTTAGTTTTAATGTCATGTTTAACTATAATAATTCTGCATCTGTTTATTAGGACGTTAATGGCTTACAAATACTTATGTATAAAGCCGAAATAGTTAAAACATTAAATTGTATTAAAGTTATGAACAGGTCTAAAATCTAATAATTAAAGAAAAAGAGGAAACTATAATTTAATAATGTCAGTTTGAAATTTAGCAGTTCTAAAAGTTTTAAGTAAAGAAAATATTAAACGTTTTTTTAACATGAAATACTATTTATGTTTTCATTTAATTCCTCCTTATAAACTGTTAAAAAATCCTTTAAAAATTGTGAAAAGTAATAAAGACAACATTTTAATAAGCAAAATGTTAAGCACTCCCAAAGTAATATCAGATTTTTCAAATGGTCTTGAGTGAAAGAAAAAGGTAAATAAAATGATGAAATCAAATCCTAGTTGAGGTACTGAGGAGCGGTGATATGGAGGTGGTGCATATACGGAGTCCTCGAAACTATCGTCACCAAAACTCGTAAACCAACCATGATATGATATCTCCACTCATACTATAATCAATGCTGCTTCTTCTACTCCATACACAGTAACGCAATTTGCAACTTCTAACAAACAATGCTACTCACGTGTCACCACCACCCTTTCTTACTCGGCGCAATCACCACTAACAGAAACTACAACCTCTCACTCTCCCTCTCCATCATAACCTCTCGCCCCTTCCACCTCACCACTCCAAACCTTAAACTCACCGCTCATCGCTTCAATTCTCTCACAGTCAGCGCCAACTCATTTCCTCTCCGATCCCAACATGTCACTGCCGATTCCAATTTTGACTCTCTCCTTTCTTTCCTCGAGTTCTCCTGCCTCCTCTCTTCCGCCGTCGCGTCCTCCGCTGCCACCGTGGTCGCGGCTTCCAAGAACGAGCTACTGGCCGGGATCGGCACCAGAGCCGCTCCGTTTGGCGTCACGATGCTTGTGATCGGGGTTTTGATCGGCGTTTGGATTCGGAGGCGCCAGTGGAGGCGCGTGTGTGTGGAGAACGGGAAGAATGGGTTGGAGGTTAACTTTCTCCAGAGGATTGAGAAATTGGAGGAGGATTTGAAGAGTTCCCTGACGGTTGTTAGGGTTTTGTCCAGACAGCTCGAGAAATTAGGGATTAGGTTTAGGGTTACGAGAAAGGCCTTGAAGGATCCCATAGCTGAGGTAACTAATCTCTCTTTTTAGGCGCGTGATTTTTTTGAACGTTTGGAATATAGTTGTTTGTTGGGTGAGTTAGCTTATATTTCATTCACCGATCACTGTGAGGATCATATTTGTAATGCATAATTGGCAACTTCTGGATGGTTAAAATTTCTGAATACTAACAACTGAGCTTTAGTAATATGGTGTGAGTTTAGGATTTTGGTATGATATGAAGTGAGTTTAGGATCCCTTGCAGTTGCTGTCACCTTTGTCAGTTCTTCATTGTCATCCCCCAAAGAGACTTCATCTTCAACACATTCATCAATATGATTGATGGTGATCCTCCACTGTTCTCAAATTTGATTTGTTTACAAAACACCAGGCTGCTAATAGTCGGTGGGTGCTTGAAACCAATTATTTTTGTTTACATTATGTTTAGACCCTCTAGCATCACAATTATCAAGTTAGCTTGTCTTCTTGTCCTTTTACTAGTATCAACAGTCAGCGCTTAAGATTGACTCCTGATTAAATTCGGCAAGGCACTAAAATTGACCAAGTACCTTGGTGAAGTTGATGGGTAGTGTGGTAGTACCTCAACCACCAAAAGGAACTGAACCTACGTCTCTCGTGTCTCAGATAGGCCTTTGGATTCCTTTTAATATAGGGATTTACTTTCATAAAATGTATAGCCACACTGCTGAGCAGAAAACAACAATTCACCGCCATATGTCCTGATCAGCAGTAGTAAAAAAATCATATTGATAGATATATAATTGCCATCAACCAGAAGCAGAAACACTGCAATCCTACACAACAACAGTGCCAAGCAACACCAACTAGTTCCAAACAATGGAAGTCAAATCCAATTGGGGAATATCCCAACAGAGCACAACAAACCTGGTAAGAATAGGTTCAACAAGGCCAACATGGAGGCTAGAGAGGAAGCCAGACAAGTATAGCAGCGCCGAACCAAGGAAAGCTGTGATGAAGTGATGTTACTCAATTTCAGTGACATACTCAGGCATGATGTGTGGTGGTGACAACTTATCTTTACATGAAAAAAATAGTATGATAAAAATTACTATGATGGTTAAAGTTAGAGACAAAGAAGCTTAAATGGCAACTTTAAACTGTAGTTGTATTAAAAATCTTGAAATAGGTGAGAGCGTCTGCCCCCTCATTGTTCTCTATTTGTTGTTTACACAATAGCACAAACATTTGAATTTGTCTTTGGTACTTCCTAAATGAAATATATTGTAAAATATACTGTAATAACTATTCACATTTTAATTATTTTTAGTATTTATTCTTTATGCCTTTCTGTACACTTTTTTTCGTAAAAACAAATTTGCATTGCCATTTATATATCATATTCCCACACGGCAATACCTTATTTTGAGTGAATGCTTGAAGTTTAATGTATGGAAAATATAACTAATTATTTGTTTATTTCCTGAAGACTGCAGCTTTGGCCCAGAAAAATTCCGAGGCTGCTAGAGCATTAGCAGTGCAATCAGACATTTTAGAGAAGGAACTAGGTGAAATTCAACAGGTTTTATTAGCAATGCAGGTAATCCTACCCCCTATGTTATTTGAATTCTGCATGACAGTGTAGGCACCATTTGTTGTTTGAATTATTTTGTTTGTAATTTTATTATGTAATTATCAAAGTTAAAAGCATTTTTGGTCTCTATTGTGTACTTCAATTTTGGCTTTTGCTCCCTATTTTAAAAGTTTGTTTTTTAGCCCTTATAGTTTTTTTTTTCTAGACTTTGTTTGGTCCCTATAGTTTCTTTCCCTTTAGGTTTTTTAATTCTTATATAGTTGACTAGACATTGATCTTGATATGGCTATCTCTTGAAGGTTAAGTGGTATATTGCTGATAGTAGAAACTAAAACCTAAAAAAATTAAATTTATGTAGATTACAGGAACAAAAGATATATTTATATTTATGTATTTAGTTTATGCAGTGTATGTTAGCTAGACAACTGGGGATGAGATATACTCAAATTTTAGGGGTATGTTAGCAAACTTTTGAACTCGTGGCCTGTTTGTTTTACAGTTGGTAGAATTTGTTTGGATCGCCCAGTATAATTGGGACATGTATTCAAAGGACGATGTCTAAAATTTTGCAGTTGGAACTTTTGTAGTGTGGACAATTGGGTGTATTTTGGCAAAGTCCTACAAACTACTAAATCTTTAACCAATAGAACACCTTGTTTTTTTATTTTTCTGGTAATATAAAAGGTTATATTTTGACCTTGTATCCAATTTGTCCTTAACTGGTTAATAAAAAACTTTCTTGACCATTTTACTTGCCAAAGCATCCTCTTTTTTTTTTTTTTTTTTTTTTTTTTTTTTTTTTTTTTTTTTTTTTTTTTTTTTTTTTTTTTTTTTTTTTTTTTTTTATTTAACATATGCTATACTTAATTTTTTTTTTTATTTTGTTTTTTAAGATAGGTAAGTA
>Ga0099822_1003050_pt1 | contig 21311 bp, 7 predicted proteins | sample CowpeawhiteBW_FD_76839 | JGI IMG/M metagenome (GOLD analysis project Ga0099822, IMG submission 76839) | Root nodule microbial communities of legume samples collected from California USA - Cow pea white BW | ecosystem: Host-associated > Plants > Roots > Nodule | place: USA: California | collected...
ATATATATATATATTTATAAAATAAAAATATATATAATAATTATATTTATATATTAAAGTTAAAAATATATATATATATATATATATATATATATATATATATATATATATATATATATATATACTTTGTTAAATATAATTAATTTAGTCTTATTAAATTGGTATTAATCTCATTTAAAAATATCACGTGTCAAAATTTGAATAAAATTTTATCTTAAACTTTTTTTTTCCTCCCTTCACCTCCTCCATCTTCCTCCACCTCCCACTAGATATTCGTTTTGCATCACCTCCTAATAAAACACCATTACATTACATCAAAAGGTACTTTGTTCAATTCAAAGTCCTAAAAACTTCTCACCCAAAATATCCCACCCCATGTAAGAATGGACTCCAGAAAATATAAGAAAATTTTCAATATAAAGCACAAAGGGAGGTAGAAGGAGCATTATCACAAAAGAAACTTTTTATATTCAATATTTTTGGCTTTTTACGTAGGTTAATAACTTTTACGAGGATGACGTAAATTTACATCAAACCTTATAATGTGAACAAAGTAAAAGATGACAATTAGTTTCAATACAGAACACATATACAATTTGATAGAACGACTTTCCACAAAAAATAACCGATAAAAGATAAAGAAATGAGTTATTTTGGTCACCAATGAAACCTCTATCACATTTAAGATTATCATCGAATAAGAGAAAAGTTGCTCACTCAAGTTTTTGGAAAATAAGTAATGAAGAAAAGTTAAATACAACATTTTAAAAATTCATTTACATCTGACCTTATACGTCAGGCATAAAATAAAAAGTTCTCATTTACATCAGATGTGTAGGCCTCAATTTAAATGACTTTTTATATCTAACCTCAAATAATAAAAAAAAAAAAATTACTATGTTCCTTAGACCTTTGATATAAATGAGACTCTTTATACCTGATAAACAAATAAAATAAAGTTGCTTATTTTTACAAAAAATGTCACTTTATTTTATTAACATTTAATATCTTTTAGAGTTAGAAATAATTGACACATTTTCAACTAGTGAAAGTGGTGGAAGATGGTGAAGAAAGTAACAGAGATAGAAAATAAAATGACTCAAATTTTGATAAGTTTTCAATCAACATAATATTAATTTAACAAGAATTAAATTGATATTAGTTAATAAATATTAAAACTCAATTAAATAAAATATAAAAACAAAGTAACAATATAAAAACATATTACTAATTAAATAAAAATATTATATATTAACAAAAGTTAATTCAGCTCTTTAATTTATTTGAATGCGGTGACGAAAATAAGAATGACAAAAAAAAAAAAACTAATTAAATAAAATATAATAAAGTGAATAAATATTTGTCTATTACAGTTATCATTACTGTTATTTTTTGTTTAATCATTTTTAATTATGTATTATTCTTATGTAAATAAATAGTAGTCAAATACAGTTATCATTACTGTTATTTTTTTATTTAATATTTTTTAATTATGCATTATTCTTATTATAAACTAAAGACAAAAATACTGATAAATTATTTAAGACATTTGCTAAATTCGTGTAGAAAATATAATCCATTTATCTAACTTTTTTGTCCTCTTCATTTATTTTTACACTATTTTTTGGTCTTTCAGTGTAAACAAACTATTTTTTCACGTCTGATTACACCTTTCCATAGTTGATAACAAATTATTCATTATTTTCTTAACCTTTAATTATTGTCTCCTTGTATTTTGTTGTAAGTTCAACTTAGATGTAGCTGTGGAGCTACTCCATCTAAATCTTCCATAGCCTGATCTCTAGGACTCTGAACCTACTTCATTTAAATGTTCCATAGCCTCATATAACTGAAGTAATATGTTTCCTTTCCATGGCAGAAAAAGATCACTTATATTCACACATATTTATTTTTCTACTCTATTTTCATCAAATCACTTATTGCATTTATAATATTTTCTATCTTCTTTTTCTTCAAAACCTGGTACATTGTTTTCGGGAATTTGGATACAGAAGTTTGAATTGGTAGTGTAAAATAATAGAAAATGTGGGTATTTTTGAAAGCGGTGTGAATGAAGGGAAAAGTGTGTGGGGCATTTGCATGAAGAATTCACATGGTGAAGGACAGAGGTAACCATTGGGCATTGATGGTAGGACAGTGACATTATTGCAAAAGTGATTAAGGAAAGTAACTAATGCAAAAGCCTATGCTATATCCTATGCTGCCATTGTAAGCAACACCAAACGCTTTCAAGCGTCTTCTCAACACGTACACTTTCTTATAACCTTTCTCTCACCACCTGTCCAATCTTCATCTCGTTAACTCTTATTTTTATTCTAAATTTTATACCAATTTAATCAAATTAATTTATAAAATAATTAGAAAAATATAAAATTAAAATCATCTGGGATATTATTCATTTTGAGGCGAGACTATTAAGGTAAGAATACATGCAATATTATTTAATTTAGGATATTACGTGGATCTTGAGCAATGAGAGGGCGCGTGAGAAAAAGAAAGAAAGGGTGTAGGGTGAAAAGCAGCAGGGTGTTGAAAAGACAGGATTGGAATTTATGCACACAACATTAATGAATGGAGACACCCTAACCACCCATCATGTTTGAAGACCTGCCAGCATCATATTTCTTGCTTTTTTTTTCTTCATTTGACTCCATTAACCACCAACACATTGTACTTCTACTCACAATAACAATTAAATACTATTTATTTCACCACTACTACTACCTATCATTTCATTACATTTGGTATATTCACGAAAAAACATCTTACCACATTTGGTGCACTATATTTCTTGTCACACATCTAGAATCTTAAGTTATTTGTACTAATACGAATTATGCACAACATTTTACATGTCCTTGCTGTTTGTTCTGTAGTTTTGTTTTCCTTACAGATGAAGATGATGTGATCCATTATTATTATTGCGATTCGGAATCTTAAGAAGGGGACCCTCCCTAAAGTTGAAGGGTAAGAAATAGAGGTTGTTGTTTTGTTGTAATAGTGTGAGAGAGAGAGAAGAGAAGGCATTTATGTGAGGCACATAGATAGCTTAGGAATGTGTGCGAGGGTATAAGGATAAGTGTGAGGTCAGTTTGACCTTTGTGTTGGTAATGAGGGGTCTGTTCCAAGGACAGTTGGAAATGGACTGGACTCGACCACACTTTAAATAGGGCATGTGAACCTTTGGGTCCCATCCCTTTTATCTATTACCCATCATCATCAAATTAAATTACCCTATCAAATCATCGAATTAATTTAGTGCACTGTGTAATTTCAATTATTTTATTTCTACTTCAATTTTATTTTATTTATTAAGGTTGTGATAACTGAATGATCTGCGCAGGAATGAATTAGAAAATTCAAATGCTGAACCAGGATTTCTTTATTATTTTCTTTTTACACTTCAAGTAAGTTTTTTTTATCCCGAAATACATTTATCATTTATATCATATGAAAAATATTATTTTAAAAAAATAATCAAATCAAATCCATGATCAAAGAATATAGACATTTTCGATCACATTTTCAACCAGAACTAGACTCTCTTATGCATTTGTATTTAATATCTAGTATGAAAAAAAAAATCAAACTAATGCAAAAGTAAAATATAAAATATCATTTACACTTTTTCATACTAAACCCATGTTAACCAACTCATTAGTATACTAATGATTCTTTTTTTCCTAAAAATATGTTAAACTTTATACATTTATCAAGAGTTGGACACTTCTTTTTCTATTTTATTTTAAGAATTCAAAAACTATATTTTAATTATCAAAAGTTTTAGTGAGTCACATTATAAGAAAGACATAATCTTAAACTTGTTTCAATAAGATATTACTATTTACATTTTAGTATAATAATGTAATACATGAAAAGTTTTAGCAAAAAATAAATATAAATTATATAATTTACACTATTTTAATTTAAAATTATTGTAAAACAAAATATAAGTGCCTATATATGAAAACAAACAAATGTAACACAACATATTTAAACTATACACAATAACAAATAAAAACGTTAAATGTTTCATTAGTTCCAAAATTGTATAGAATTAATCCAACCTTATATACATTATATATATTGATTTATCAACAATATATATATATATATATATATATATATATATTGTTTAAGTAAGGTAATCTTATTTAGACAATGTTATCTCAAAAGATAAAAACATCATTAAGTGCATTTGAACAATACTATTGTTGTTTAAGTGAAATATAATTCAATAACGCTTGATTGTCCAATTAATAATGTGTTGAGGATGATTGTTATGCATTGTCACATATTCCAAAAACATATACAGTCAATTGTTACCCTTAACTGTTTAAAACAACACTTGAATAGTGTCCACAATAGAAAAAAGAATTATCTCGGCATATATCTCACGTTTTAAGTTATTACCTAATGTAAACCATTTTGGTCTAGTCCAAGCAATTTTCATACATGTATATTACATTACTACATTACATAATCTCGACATATGATTCACAACACATCAAATTTCATTATATGACAAGTTTCATCTGACTAACTTTATATAAATATCAATGGTATAACTTAATGTTGTCTTAGTCTAGTTATATTAGTTGGTACTTCTAGAGAAAGTTGAATGAATATGAATGTATATTTTTTATGTATTTTAAGAGTGCAAACATTTATTTATACTAAGTTTTTACGAAAATTAGTTATATTTTTTAACAGAGAATGAGGACTTTTGAATGTTTTGATTTGAAAATAATTACACTTTAGTTTGTCAAAGTTTATTGGATAAACGCGTAGTTTTATGAGGTCTCAAAGGAATATGACATCAATACTTGTATTTTTTGTAAGAGAAATAATAAGTTAATTATTTTTATTTTTATTCATCAACAATAATGTTTTATATTCATGTATTTTTAATTTTTTTTTCACAATAAATATATTTAGTCTATATTACATTAATTGTAATTTCTTATCATATATGTTTGGTGTGATCTCTCATATTTTTGTATTATTATTTTTCTTTTAATAAATTGTTATATAACGATAAATGATAAATGTGCTTTGATATTTGGTAAGTAAAATGCCAAATTCATGTTGGTTAATTCCATCATATTTTTTGAATTACAGATTATATTAAATTAATTTTTTTAATGATTTTTTTTTATTTTGAATTAATGTTATAAATATGGTGAATTTTTAAATAATTAAATGATACATATTTAATTTTATATAATTTCTTTTTATACTTTAACAAATATCATGCTAAAAGTAAAATTTAAAATATAATTACAAATTTATAAATATTGAGATATAAATTCGATTAAGTTGGATATTTATAAAATCCTAACTTACTGTACAAATCCGATCGTAATTATTTATTTTACTCAAATTTATATCTTACATCATTGGTTTATCTAATCCAACCTTATCTCATATTCAAATTTATTCCCAATCTCCGAACAATCTCCTGCTATTTGGTTGGATATAATTTTTTTCTTAGCCCTAATTCAAATCAACATAAAAGGGAGGAAAAGAAAATCTTAAACCAGCGAGTGAATGTCATAAAATGTTATGATTTTATAACCTAAAAGTTTACAGCAACACAACAATATAAAAACTTTAACCCTGTGAACTTGCGATTGAATTTTGAAATGAATTATCATAAAAACCAGTAATTTTAAATTGTAAAATGATTCATAATTAAACAAGGGTAAGTAAACTTGACTTAAATAGTTACATATGGTAGCTACTAGCTATATCAATGATGAAATTCTTTGTACATTATAGTATTTGATGGTGGTATATTTAAAATACTTTATACACCCAGAACAGATATTCCCCTATTAATGTGTATGGTTGGTGATATTCTTCCTATAACAATAAATGAAATAAATTGGAAAAGAGGCAGCAGATGACACGTGCATACACATGTTCAAAATTTAAATTCATAATAACAAATAACTAGTAATATTTTATGTTCTATGTTCAATGTTTTATGTTCTATGTTCTGTCAATTGGTATGCAGGGGTACTACTACTACTTAATTCATTTATTTACATACAATGGTTCCAACACATTAACAAACACGAGGGGATTGTGGCAGGTAATTCATCGATATGGTAAAAGACAACTATTTTAAACAAACCATGTTGTCATTATCAAATTAAAATATTTAAGATTGATAAATTTTACTAATAACTCTCTTTCTGTCTCTGATTGGTTTATTCTCTTCAGATATTAGAGTAATCTTCCCAAGAAAATCTGAGTAAGCACCCATGCAGTGATGCAATCCAAACCTCTTAATCACCGCTTAAATATGCTTTTTAATTAACCATTGACAAACAGCTAAGTGGATTTATTAAAATAATGCCACTCTGAACTTAAAAGGAGCATAGATACACCAGACACAATTATATTTAAAAAATAATTCTATTTCTTTTATCATGAAGATAGGATATAGGATTTTATAAAAAGAAATACTAGATCTGAATTTAATTATGTAAAAAATTAATATTATTTTTAATTAAAATTTTAAAATAATAAATTTTTTAATTTTTACTTTTATATAATACTATTTTTTTTATTTCTAACTATACAACTTAAATTCATATTTAAACTTTTAACTTACACTTAAAAATTGATATCTAATTACTTGGAACGATCCTACTATTTTAAATTATATAAAAAAGTCTGATATAAAAATAAAAGTATAATTATAAAAATATTAAAAATTGTACAAAAGAGTGGGAATCTCTTGCAGAACTACAACGTCATCATCTAACATTAATATATGTGAGAGCTACAACTCTACAAACTTCCCTCTGCACACTGTCTTTTTATTGAAAATTGTACATCTCCATTCAAATTCCTATGCTCCGTCATGACATCATTTTCAACTTAAAAAATAATAAAAGGAATTCTTATTTTTCAATTTTTAATGTTATTTTCAACAAATAAATACACTAGTTATGTAATTTAAATTTAAAACACTCGTTAAACTAAAGTATAAAAGAATCGAATAATATGTGAATTTTTTGACATGCACTGTAACTGTTCGGGAATGAGAACCATTTTACTATTTTCAATTTTTATTTTATTTTACAAAAAATTGAAGAAAGTAACTCTGTAAACGAAGATAGTAAAGAACAACATCTTTCATCTTCGTAAAACATTTTTGTTGCTCGACATTATTATACTTAACATCTCTTCTTTAGTATGTTAAATTTTCTTATCTACCTTCTCTATATACTTTCCTCTTCTTCTTTTTTAGTCACTGGTCAAACTTTATCGATAAATATAGGAATTTCACCGTCATTCAATAATGCTTTCAAATAGCGACAAATATGCTCAAACCAAGAGTTGATTTCAGAACAAGCCACCAATTTTCTGACATGGTGAATATGAAAACAATTTATTTCTCATCAACACTGCTTTGAAAATATTCTCTTATAAATCAATCAAGTTCCATTTTTCTCCCTTTAAAATTATTTTGGGAAATAAGAATATGTTTGTGATCACCATCTCAAGTCCAAGAAAAAGATATATGTGCATATACAAATATAAAGTCAGACGATTAATAAAGATAAAGAAACAAAAAATCTCTTGTTAAAAGATATTCAAAAGAAAATATTTATAAAACTTGTTTATGCATAAAAGTGTTTTATAATTTTGTTAGAAAAGTTCACCAAAATAATTCAAAATCATCATGAATGTCAACAGGGTAGAAAATTACTAAACTCTCCTCAATGTCACAGTTTATCTTTATCACACCTGTTCCTGCTACAGCTTTCACCCTTTAGAATGATGTCACAACCATTTATAATCTCATTTTCTTGGTAGATGAAATTCTTAAAAGACAATGAGACCTTTTTAGTAGTAGAACCATTAAGTTAATTATTGATTTATTTGATGAATTTATAAATTATTTTAACTAAAACAATATATTTCATAAATATTTTATATAAATTCCACACATTTCCTTTTGGAGGGTTGAGTATCCAAACCAACATGAACTATAAAATACTACTTTTTAAGCATAACATAATTTTCATTTTCTTTCCGTGATCTAAAAAATCTCAACAATCGACAAAATTATTTTATTTTCCACTTTTACATTAATTTTTCCTTTCACGCTTTCCAAAATCAACCCTATTGTATGATTTATTTGATGCTATGGAATTTAGGTACAAGAAACCCAAAATAATGCAAATCATCTCTCTCGTTTGGTTGTGAAATGGTGAAAGGAAAATAAAAGTGGAATCTTACAGTTTTTAATTTCTAATTAGCAAACAATATGTTCAGGTGTTCCACTGCTGAAACTAACTACTTTTATTCATAAGAAATATCAAACTATGTATAAACAAAGTAAAAAAAAAAAGATTATTTGTTCCTAACATTATTTTTATCAAACTAAATAAACAGGCATTCCTAAAATGAACCTTAACAAAGAAAAACAAAATTTTGCCATGTCTTGAGAAACTTTTGACGTATTTGACTCTGTTTAGTTGCGAACAGCAGCATCTTTTATTTTCTCTCTCTGGTTCATCACGTGAGCTACTTTTTGAAAGAGAGAGAGAGCAAAGACACGCAGTTCCAGAGAGGGACCCTGTTGCAGAGAAGAAAGAGCCAAATCAACCAGGTTCCCTCAACCTCAACTCTCTCTCTTGCAATAAATAATAATATCTTTCTCGGTGTGGTAGTAGCAACCTTGTAAATGTAATTGTAATTGTAATTGCAAGTGAGAGAGAAGAACAGAGAAAAACACAGTCTTTTGTTTCTCTGTGCAGTTCCTTCCTCCCTTTGCAGTTCCTTCCTCCCTTGTGCTTGAGAGAAAAAAAGAGAGAGAATAGATTTGAATTTCATCATCTGTATATAAATAGTGGACTTAGTTACTTAGCGTGCGAGAAATGCAGCAGCACCTGATGCAGATGCAGCCCATCATGGCAGCCTACTACCCCAACAACGTCACCACTGATCACATTCAACAGGTCCTTTCTTTTCCTTTCCTTTCCTTTCACTCTTCCATTTCCATTCTCCCTCTCTTTTCCTTCTTCTCCTTTTCTTTTATCTTTCTCAACCTTCTTTCCACTTTCCCTTCACCTGTCTCTGCTCAGGGAACCTTTTCTTTTGTGTCTCTGAGCCTGTGGGTCTTACTGTGCCACTTTTAGTACTACTCCTTGCTTACTCTGTTTCTCATCATGCCCTCTTCTCTTTATTCTTTGTCACTTTCTGCTAACATCTCTGTGAGCCTATCTTAACGTAATCCCCGTCTTTGTCACTTCACCTTCACCACTTTGCTTCATTCCCTCTCTTCTTATCATTTATTAAGCTTCACTCCACTCATTCTTGGGCCCCTTCACTATGCCTTTCCTTTTAATTACTCTTTTTTCACTGTTCTTTAGTGTTTACACTGTTCTGGTGGCACCCCACTTTGATACTTGCTGTGTTGTTTGCTCCGTTCATGGGTTAAAGTAGTGTTGAACAATAGCTGCTAGATTCTCTCATGTGTTGTTGTTGTCCTTGCAGTTTTTTAGATGGTACAGCCATGTGTTTCGCCTCTCTGTTTTGGTTTAGTACCTCTATGGTGATTTCTGGGAGACAATGTTTAACTGTTTCATGTTGAATAAAGGGTTTGTTTACTTGCTTGCACACAACAATTATAGTCCATTGAAGAAAGTGTTTGATATTAAAGAAAAAATGACAGGATGGGTATTGCATGTCAGGAAATACTCACATTGATACTTTCAGTTGACATAAATTACAGTTATTAATGTTATATTGTATACATGACTATTTTTCTGCAATACATTTTAGAAAATATACCTTATATTTTCTGAAGTTTAGTATGATTAACATGCATCATAGTATGTTTAAAGGAAAGACAGATCAAAGATGACTCTTTGTGTTTGTTTGCCCCCACTACCTCACATTTATTATGCAATTTTTTCCTCATTGTTGTGATATTGTCATGTCTGAAATAACCAGTTTCTCTCTCTTTACTAGCAGTATCTGGATGAGAACAAGTCCCTGATTCTGAAGATTGTTGAAAGCCAGAATTCTGGCAAGCTGAGCGAGTGTGCCGAGTAAGAATTGGTCTCATTTGAAAATTTTGTTTCTGAAATCTTTATTATTTGACAAACAGGAGCCCTTCTGGTTTGGTGTCATATAATAACTGTAAGAAATATAAACTGGAACAAGTTCTTACCTCAATCCCTTTTGTTAATTTCTGTCTTAATTTTCTGGTCACTTGTTCCATTTGTAATAGCCTAACTTCTGATAGGCTAGATTTGGGTATTAGCAGGGTTAAATAGTTCATGCTAACAATGACTAATTGCAGACTTTACCCTCCTGGTTTCTTATCTGATATTTTACTCACAGTTACAGACCTTGTTATAAATTACCTAATCAGTCTGACGATAAAGCTAGGGTGTTCGAAATCTTGAATGTAAATGGAGTGTGCATTGACTACCTATCTTTTTGCAGGCTTTTTCTAAGATACAGTGTACCCCACAATACTTAAAACAAATTGGACACCAATAGTTTTATACTACTATGAATTGAAGTTGCAAAACAGTTGTCACTTTCTGTACATATATATTTCCACAAGGTCAATCATTAGAAGAAAGGTTGTAGTCCTTTTTTGGTAATTGCATCATTTCGTGGTTTTCTTGTCAACACAACTGGAAGGGGACACAGGATACTCTAAGTAGATCAACCTTTTTCTTAGGGAACTGTGGGGGTATGAAAAAGTTTCTTCAAAGAATCACGGTTCTCCATGTTTGCCTTGTGATAGAAATCCAAAACAATTATTAGATTTTATGGTTCCTTTACTGCTCCTTTTGTTGTGGTCCTAAAGCATCACAATCCTCTTGTCTTTATTTCAGGAACCAATCCAGGCTGCAGAGAAATCTGATGTACCTTGCTGCAATAGCTGATTCCCAGCCCCAACCACCTCCTATGCCTGGTCAGGTACACAACTATTTTTCTGAACATTTGATTACATGTTTGATACATTTTACATGCAAAATATTATAATGATCCAATATCATACATAATCTTGAGTTAACTTCATATTCTTCTGAATATCATTGCAGTATCCTCCCAGTGGAATGATGCAGCAGGGAGCACACTACATGCAGGCTCAACAAGCTCAGCAGATGTCACAACAACAGCTAATGGCTTCACGCTCCTCCCTCTTATACGCACAACAACCCTTCTCAGCCCTTCAACAGCAGCAGCAGGGCTTGCATAGCCAACTTGGCATGAGCTCCAGTGGAAGTCAAGGCTTTCACATGATGCAAAGTGAAGCCACAACTGTAGGGGGCAATGCAGCCATAGGTTCTGGAGGGTTCCCTGATTTTGTACGCATTGGTGGCAGTGGCAAGCAAGATATTGGAAGCTCTGGTGAAGGCAGAGGAGGAAGCTCTAGTGGCCACTCTGGTGATGGTGGTGAGACCCTTTATCTGAAATCTGCAGCTGATGGAAACTAAACTAGTCTGGGAGAATACTGAAGTTTCCTTTGGCCTTTAGTGGTTTATTTAGTTAGGAGAATTAGGCAGTGGATGTTTAAGTAGAGGAAGAAGAAAGGGAAAAACTTGCTGCACTTGTTGCTTAGATATGTTGTTTGTTTATCTTGTGCTAAAGACAAACAATCTAATCACTGTCTTAATGTTTCTGCAGTATTACTAGTAGTAACATGATGCATGCTTTATTTTCTGGTGTAAAGCTTTAGTCATAAATGTCAAGGTCACAGATTCACCACTTGTTATCTTAAAGGTTCTTTGGTTGAACCATGACAGATGAAATTTTGCGACAAAGTTAATTCACAACCCAAACCCATCATATATGCAACATGCTGGTGTGGTTCATGGTTAGTTACTACCCAATACTATATTTTTTTTATAATTTTATAAAATTAAAATCAAAAGAAAATATTTAAAACTGAGTTTGTGCATGTAAATCACATGTTATAAGTCTTCAAAATATTCTGCATGATATTGAATAAAGTTCCGTTCTAATATTTTTAATAGAGAATAAGAAATTTGATCGTGAGGGTTTGTTGAGTTGTTATTTTATTTGAAGGGAGTTTTAATGTCACACACCAGCAACAAGTTTTATGAGATTTTATAGTAATCACACTTTACAAAATTATATTTGTATTTTAATAGTTTATAATTATAAAATGTTTTAATTATGTAATTAATTATTTTATTCTTCAAATTTATAGCAAAATACTATTTAAAGATCCATTTTAACATTTCAATTAGGGAATAAGAAATTATGTTTGTAAAAGTTGTTCTGTAAAGTTCTTTAAGGTTGTTATATGAGTTGTTATTTTATTTCAAGGGATTTTTATTACGTCACGTTAAATAAGAGATTTTATGATGATATTTCATAGTAATCTCACTTTACATTTTTTTTATTTGTATTTTAATATTTTATAATTAAAAAATATTTTAATTATGTGATCAATTATTTTATTCTTAAAATTTTTAATCTTCTGCTCAACAGTATATGCTAATAATTTTTTTATAAACCTAGATCACGAATAAGACTGCATTAGAAATGTTTTTAATTAATCAACTTATCCCATGGAACCAACATGGACTAAACTAGGTAAGTGAGTTTTCAATGGTTTGTTTTTCAAGACAAAAATAATATTTAAGTTGTGGGAATTGTCAATAATTCTGACATAGAATAAAACTCACTCAACTAAACATAGTTGCTGAAAATTACAAGTTCAACAACTAATACAAGGCCCAATTTTATAATATCAGATAATCTTTTTTCATTATAACATTAGATAAGAAATAAAAAATTATTATTTAATTCTTTCTAATTCTAATATATATATAATATTCTTTTGCCTGTAGATGAAGTTTACATATTAGATGTATTAATGCATTTTTTTAAAATTAGTTATAATAATGCAATGGGACACACCAAATGGATAAATGTATAAAGTAAATTGAATATTATTGTGAAGATTATGGTTACGTTAGGAAGTAACAGTATTTGAGCTTTGAAAGAGAAGGGAAGGGAGTGAGAAGAAAATTGGTTAAAAAGGGAGGAGCGAAACACATAAGGATTAGGAACCACGAGTTGGCGCGAAAGCAAAGGGAAGAAGAAGAAGGTGCCGAAATTGAAGGGCTTTGCGAAGAATGTCTTCTCATGGATCCAGACCCACACCCTCACCCTCATCCTCACCTACATTCACTTCCACTTCTCTCTCCTTTCATTTTCCCTTTCCTCTCACTTTCATCTTCATCTTTTCCCACTTTCTCAACACATTTCATTCAAATCGCAGCATCAGATCCCTAAGTTTTATCCTTCTCTTTATGAACCGCGACAATGGTATGCTTCTAATTCAAACACTTATCTCGCCATTTTCAATTTTCGTCATTTTCACTTAATGGATTTTTCTTTCTATTTAGATAGTCGCATGCAGAATCAATGCAGGATCACCTGTTTGTTTTATATGTAAAAATTAAAAATACAGGATCACCTGTTTGTTTTATATTTTAAAAAAAGAATACTCGCGTCGTCGTATGTGATGGAATGAAACTACGGACTAGATGTTTGAGAATGTGTTATGGATCATCAAGCTTTAAGTCAAGTGATTCTGTGCAATTCATACCTGTTTTATATAGTGATCCTCTCCCATGATTAATGCACATTAGGATCTTGGATAAGTATGGGAAAAAGGATTGGAGAGTTTACTGGTTAAATCTGTAGGACAAAACTTATGTATAGTTTCTTAGGTGTTTTTAGTGTTGTATTTTTTAATAAGAATTTGGAGATGTTGCATTCCGATGGAGTTGGGCTACTTAGGCAGCATGCTCAGATATATGATGGCAACAGTGGATAAATTATGAAACAAAAAGTGATAAATCATTAAATGGTTGCAGACAAATCTCACTTGGTTTGTTCTGTGTGAAGTGGATGGATTGGACATGTTATCCAGATGTGTTAGAGAAGGGGTTAATTTTTTCAACTTGTATTCTTTTGATAGCAATGGGTCGAAGAAATTTTGATTTAATTGGCATATCAAGTTTCAAATTAATAGAGCTCAAGATCCTGAATTGTGGGTTGTGACTCGTGATTGTTTATGCCAAAAAAATGTTGGACTTCTACTTCTGAAAAGCATTGACTTAGACTTGTAGATTGTGATTTCTTGTAAAGCAATTTTTTCGAGATTCAAAATGTCAAAATATAATATCTCTCTATCTATGTGTAGAAACGGGTGTATTGGGCAAGAAATATGATATGTTGTCTTCCAGCTAGTAGCTAACTCTGATTAAGCTGACTGACTTTTCTACAATGTGATATCTACTTGGTTGTTACGCTAAAACATTCTGGTTTATTTTATTCGGCTGTTAGTATTACTGATCCCGTGTAACTAACTATAAGAAAGAAACTTGTGCTATCGGTATACTATACATATTTTAGTTTCGTGTGGAATTTTTAGATCTTTCTAGGCAAACATTATGGGAGAAATGGATGTACAATTCTTGCTAGCTTTTCTTGCGGACAAGATAATATAATAGTACATATTTAGACCGTAATGAGATCTTAGATAATTGTAATAAAAGATTATTCCATATCTCCACCTGCAGGGGACTCCCGTGAATATTATTGTTGGTTCTCATGTCTGGATTGAAGACCCAGAGGTATCTTGGATTGATGGACAGGTATTAAAAATCAAGGGAAAGGATGCTGAAATTGAAACTACCAATGGAAAAAAGGTTTGTAGACTGTCAGACTGCCATTTACTTGGTTCCGTATTTTATAGTTTATGTTTTTTGCCTTTATATCCAATCTATTTCGAGAAGAAGATTGGTAGGTTTATTGCCAATTTGGGTCATTGATAAGCGGCATCCTGTCTTGATAAATAAGACTTTGTCTTATTGTATCACAATAGTTAAATGGTTTACCTTTCATTTAGGGGTGGTGAAATGTTAAGGTAAGGGTTTGACCTCATTTTTTTTCCTATATATTAATTTTTGAAAACAAAAAAGTTTGCTGCCCCTCTACAAACAATTAAGTTTACATTATGTCCCCATGTTATTTATTTTAGTTTTGCTGCCCCTCTACACACACGTAGAAACTGCTTACGTGATGATCAACTTAAAAAAGAGAAAGCACTGCTAGTCAGCTGTATCTTAGCTTCAAGTAGATCACAAAATGTGTAAAATAGCTTAAGAAAAACTAAAACGTAACGAGATCCATAAATAAGCCTTCTTTCTTTCATTATTGAACTGAACTTCCCAGCTTGGTATTCAAATTATCATTGTGATCCATCAAAAGTTGTATTAATCATTGTTTTCATGTTGAAAATCCACCATCAAAGTCATTGGAGTCTTGAATAAATTTATCGTTGTCAGTGTCTTTACTGTATTCCTGTTTTATTTTTACTGATGAACTCTGTAGTAAAAAAATAATTATTATTTGTTGACTTCTGAAGGCATTTTACTTCATTCATTGATGAAGAACTCACTCTTTCTCATGCTTCTACTGCTAACTGATAGTCAGCAAATTTTACCGTGACTTACTAGGCCAAAGATTACAACTGAATTATTACTTGTTCTTCTATTTTGGCTATTTCAAGGTTAATGCAAATTTATCAAAAATATATCCTAAGGATATGGAAGCTCCCCCTGGTGGAGTGGACGATATGACTAAACTGTCCTATTTGCATGAGCCTGGAGTCCTGCAGAACTTGAAGGCTAGATATGAATTGAATGAAATATACGTAAGGATTTCTTCCCTTTAATGTGATGAGATACAGTGAAGTTTATAAGTGAAAAAGTTGCTACCTATTGTTTTTGCAGACTTATACTGGAAATATTCTGATTGCTATAAATCCATTCCAAAGACTACCTCATATTTATGGTGCGCACATGATGCAACAATACAAGGGAGCACCATTTGGAGAATTAAGCCCTCATGTATTTGCAGTTGCTGATGTTGCATATAGGTAATCTTAATTTTTTTATATTGATTTTTTTTTTCTATAATTGAAGCAAATATTAAATTGATATATTTATTTAATAACAGGGCGATGATTAATGAAGGAAAAAGCAATTCAATTCTAGTCAGTGGGGAAAGTGGAGCCGGTAAAACTGAAACTACAAAAATGCTTATGCAGTACCTTGCTTTCTTAGGTGGTAGGGCTGGTACCGAAGGACGAACAGTTGAACAACAAGTTCTTGAAGTATGATTCAATTAATAACACTCAAATTTTTTAACTCTAACAGAATTCCCATTCTCATGCTCCCTCCCCCTCCCGAATAACCTTCCTTTTTCTTATCTTCTGATATGAACTCATTCAAGACTTCCATATTGATTGATTTGAGTGCAGTCAAATCCAGTTCTGGAAGCATTTGGGAATGCTAAAACTGTTAGGAATAACAATTCTAGGTGAGTCTATAGCGTGGTAAATAAAGAATTTTGTGGGTTTTATTCTCTATGATTTCTGGTTTATAAATTATCTTTTGTATCAGTTTTTTTGACATGTGGGCCATGAAGGATTCCTTGTGCTTCCCTTCGTACTGCTTGTCTGAAATTATGGATTAACTGTGCCTCCGTTTTTTTTTTCTCATTTCATTACTTTTAGTATCACGTCATATTGCCATAAGTCATTATAATTCTAAGAAGGGAAGTTACAATGATGCCTTTCTTAATCAAATTTTTGTTCCAGAAAAGAATTTATTTTTTGATAATATAACCTGCTGCATGATACTGAGAATGTGCAAGCTATTACCATAGAGTTGGTTTCAAATTCTCCTAGTGTTAATGGTGCAGTCGATTTGGTAAATTTGTTGAGATCCAATTTGATAAAAGTGGAAGAATATCAGGAGCAGCCATCCGAACATATCTTCTAGAGAGATCTCGGGTTTGCCAAATTAATGATCCTGAAAGGAATTACCATTGCTTTTATCTTCTTTGCGCTGCACCGCACGAGGTGGCTTTCTGTCTATCATCTACTTACTACTGATTCTCTTAATTATGTAAAGTCATTGGAAATTTTGCTAACAGGAAATTGAGAAATACAAATTAGGAAATCCTAAATCATTTCACTACCTAAACCAGTCAAAATGCTATGAACTGGCTGATGTAAGTGATGCTCGTGAATATCTTGCCACTCGAAGAGCTATGGATATTGTTGGAATAAGTCAAAAAGATCAGGTATTTCTTCAAGAATAGCTAATGTAGCTTCTTTCTTGCTAGAATATAGAATGATATTTTTCCACCTCTCTGATTTGTCCTGTTCCTTGTTCTCAGGAAGCCATTTTCAGAGTTGTTGCTGCAATTCTTCATATTGGTAATATTGAATTCACCAAAGGAAAAGATGTTGACTCATCGGTTCCAAAAGATGACAAAGCCAAATTCCACCTAAAAACAACTGCTGAGCTTCTCATGTATGATCATTGCTATATCATTACTTGTGTTTGTACTGTTTGTAGTTTCTTTAAGATGATTGTCAATATTGGATCAGGTGTGATGCTGATGCCTTGGAAGATGCATTATGTAAGCGTGTCATGATCACCCCTGAAGAAGTTATCAAAAGGAGCCTTGACCCCCAGAGTGCAGCAGTGAGTAGAGATGGATTGGCAAAAACAATTTATTCTCGGCTATTTGACTGGTAAGATACTGAAAATGGAGATTCAGTAATTTTTTTAGAGTCTAATTAGTAAGACACACTGAACATAAGGATGCAGGGTTCTGGTTTTGATTCCTGGGTCATGTATGTTTTTTCTAACAGGCTGGTGGACAAGATAAATAATTCAATCGGACAAGACCCCAAATCTAAATCTTTGATTGGGGTCCTTGATATCTATGGTTTTGAAAGCTTTAAAGCTAACAGGTAATATATAGTTTCGAAGAATAAACATATCTATCCATTAGTATGTTCACAAGAGTGCATTACTGAAGATATTGAAAGCAACTACCTCTACTTGTTCTCAAGTTTCAATCTTTTGTAACTTATTTTCAGTTTATCATGCTCTGCAGTTTCGAGCAATTTTGCATTAATTTCACAAATGAGAAGTTGCAGCAACATTTCAATCAGGCAAAGTCTATGAACAAATTATGCACTTCAAGTTTCTTTGCTATTTCTGTATTTAATATGATTAAGATGATGACTTTCAGCACGTGTTTAAAATGAACAAGAAGAATATACAAAGGAGGAGATCAATTGGAGCTACATTGAATTTGTTGACAATCAAGATGTTTTGGACCTTATTGAGAAGGTTTTCTTTTTATCCTTATTTCCCACTTTCTTCCAGAGACTGAGTATATTAACTCATTTTAGTTGGAAGCCTTCTATTTAATTATTCGGATCATTAATGAAACTGAAAGGTAGTGTTTTTTATATGCTTAGTGATGATATGTTCAATGCCGGCTTTTTTAACTATCTAATATAGGTTCTTCCCACTGTCTATTTAGTGTGACAATACCTTTCCTATATATTAATAATGAATACTCGATTGATCCAAGTTGGAAATGGTTGATAAAATTCACATAATAGCTACGTACATGTAGAAAGTAAGAGAAGCAGGGGGAACAGGAATGTGTGATGAAAATAAAATTAGTTTACGAGTTTCTTTCTTGCTCCTTTTGAACTGAACTGTGATATCTTTATTATGTATTATTGGAGTATATTACACAATCTATATTATTTTGATGAAAGTAAATATACAATTAAGGAATTTCTATTTCCGAGTAGTCTTCCATCATGCTATATTACTTTGGGCCCATTTTACATCCTAATTCAATCCTTCGTTAGGCTTTTCCTGCCTTTTGTTCTTGTTATAATGTTTTACATTGATTTTGCTTTTGCAGAAACCTGGGGGAATCATTGCTCTCCTCGATGAAGCTTGGTAAAATATTGGTTTTTCCTCTTGAAAACTTTTTCCTTTTTGGGGCTTGCTTGATGATTTTAATTTTTAACCTTTAGTTTGTAAAAGTAGACATGATCCAGTTTTTCTTTCTAGTTTCTTAAAATCTATAGCCCCTTGTTAAATAACATAACCTATATCCATCATTCTTGCCTTACCTTCTGCCTTTGTCTTTCAGCATGTTCCCAAAATCAACTCATGAAACATTTGCAAACAAGCTTTATCAAACTTTTAAGAATCACAAGCGCTTTATTAAGCCAAAATTGTCTCGAACGGATTTCACAATTGCTCATTATGCTGGGGAGGTATGAATGACTAATCTCAGCATTCGCTGCTGCCAGAATGAGACATTGTTGTTTTTTCAAATTTACCCTCGTCAATTTGCAGGTACTATACCAGTCTGACCAATTCTTAGACAAAAACAAGGATTATGTGGTTCCAGAACATCAAGATTTATTGAGTGCTTCCAAATGTTCTTTTGTATCTGGCCTTTTTCCACCACTTCCAGAAGAGACATCAAAATCTTCCAAATTTTCTTCAATTGGTTCTCGTTTTAAGGTATCATTCCTTTCCATGTCTTCATTGTAGACTTTAGGACTTCATTGTAATCTAGTTTTTAAGGCATCATTCAAATAATGAATATGTGAACAAGCTCCCTTCACTACCTACAATTGAACTGCATTCTTATTATCTAGAAGCTAATAAATTCTGAATGGTGCAGCTACAACTACAAAGCCTAATGGACACATTAAATTCTACAGAACCCCATTACATTAGATGTGTGAAACCAAACAACCTCCTCAAGCCTGCAATTTTTGAGAATGTCAATATTATGCAACAACTTCGTTGTGGTGTGAGTATGCTTTTATGTATTTCCTTTATTCATTCTTTAGAATATGGTTTATGCAAAAGTATATCCGTAATTCCTTGAAGTCTTTACCCCATCTGCTGTTCCTAACTCTTACCCCTATAGGGTGTTTTGGAGGCAATCAGAATCAGTTGTGCTGGCTACCCTACTCGTCGCGCTTTCTTTGAATTTATAAACAGATTTGGCATCCTTGCCCCAGAGACCATGGAAGCAAAGTATGCATTCTTTTAGTTTATCTTCTATGCTTGGGAGGAAAATTTTCGCTTTGAATGTTAAAATATTTTGTACCAAACTTGGGCATGGTGCTAACTCAAGTTTTTCACCTGTGAGTAGCTGTGATGAAAAATCTGCTTGCCAAAAGATTCTGGAAAAGATGGAGCTTAAAGGATATCAGGTAACTTTTTATATTGCACCAGAACAATTATTGTTCGTGTTCTTGTCGAGTTGTTCATACCTCTGCTGTAAATCCCTTTTAGGCCCTGGGAACAACTATTATCCGTGTACATTTTTAGCATTAATTTTTAACGGCTCTTTCAGACTTAACTTTCTAATATTATCTGGGTCTAGTATGTCATAACGTGCATATGTGTATAATATTTATGCCCTGCTCATATGTTCGCTGGTTGGCTTCAAATGTTGTAGATTGGAAAAACAAAGGTATTCTTGAGAGCAGGTCAGATGGCTGAATTAGATGCCCGGAGAGCTCAAGTACTTAGTAATGCAGCAAAAGTTATCCAACGTCGTGTACGAACCCATCAAGCTCGCAGACATTATCTTGCACTGCGTAAGAAGACCATATACGTGCAGTCTCGGTGGAGAGGTAAGTTGTTTCGATAGGGAAATAACCTCATTAATTTGTTAGGATAAATGCAGCCATGTTCATAGCGTGACGTCACTAACTAGCACAGATATCTTAGATCTGTAGGAGACCTCATTACTAGATGTTATTCTTAAGATATATGATATATTATCTATAGGAAGACTTGCATGTAAACAGTATGAGCATTTGAGAAGGGAAGCTGCTGCTGTGAAAATTCAAAAGAACATACGCAGACACGAAGCTAGGAAAGCCTATAAAGAACTTCATGTGGCAGTACTTACACTGCAACGAGCCATAAGGGCCACTGCTGCTCGCAAGGAATTCAGATTTAGGAAGCAGACTAAAGCTTCCATCATCATTCAGGTTTCGTCAAGTACTAAATGATTTGGATCATCCTCTAGAGCAATCAGTGTTCAATAATTTTCTCTCTAAAAAATTGTAGGCTCGGTGGCGGTGTCACAAAGCTGCCATATATTATAAGAGGCTAAAGAAAGGTACAATAGTTACACAGTGCAGATGGAGGGGGCGTGTATCCAGGAGAGAACTTAGGAAACTGAAAATGGTATATTTCTATGTCTACTATGATTCTTATAGATTAAGTAGATCCTTCAAATATATATATATATATATATATATATATATATATATATATATATATATATATATATATATATATATATATATATATATATATAAATATATAATATAT
>Ga0099822_1003052_pt1 | contig 21295 bp, 6 predicted proteins | sample CowpeawhiteBW_FD_76839 | JGI IMG/M metagenome (GOLD analysis project Ga0099822, IMG submission 76839) | Root nodule microbial communities of legume samples collected from California USA - Cow pea white BW | ecosystem: Host-associated > Plants > Roots > Nodule | place: USA: California | collected...
ATATATTTATATATATATATATATATATATATATATATATATATATATATATATATATATATTTCAATTTTTTATTTCTTCTAGTTATTTGGTTTGTCATGAAACTCATTCACATCTCCAATATATTTTTCATCTTATCATAATATTTATGTAATTATGTTAAAATGATGTATGTCAATTAATTTTTTTTTATGTCTCATATTTGAATATTTCTATTATTTTTTAATATTTTTATTTATTGTATACTTTCTTTCCACATGAGTATATTTAATACTCTCAATTTAAGTGTTTAATAGCATAAACCTTTCATTTACTACGTAATATAAAAAATTACTTATTTTTATTAATTTTTGTTTCATTTGAAGAACTTTTTTATTTCGCTAAAACAATTATTTCTCAACCATTGATTATATATGTTGATATTTGAAAAGTGTTCTTAGATGTCTAAGATATTTTTCATCTTATCATACCCTTAATTGTACATTCGTTTTCCTTTGTCCAATTTCTTTCAATAGTTTCTCAAATTGTTTCTAAAACATACATTTATTAATTTTTTAATATTTTTATTTGTTATTTATTTTCATTATGTAAAATACTATTTCAATATATTTTATCTAATTATTTTTTATTTTCTAACTCATTATATCAATTATACTGTAATTTTTCACTATAATTGTATAAATAATTTTTATTTACTACAATATCAAAATTTAATGTAATTGTCATGAATATTTTTTATTATTATGTTTATTATTTGTTATTTGCGTCATTTTGAGTAAGTGATGTATTATCATTTTTATTAGTGTATACAAAAAGAGATTCATTAGAATTTAAAAAATTGAAGTAAACAAACATTTAAAACATATTTTAATTTGAATATTGTTTTCCTTTAAATTTTTTTAAAAATATTTTTAAATTTTATCAACTAGGTTTCATTAATGTTTGCAGTTTGCAAATTTAATAAATGTTTTAGTTCTCATAAAATTTTATTTGGTATTCTAATCTAAAATTTATACAATTATAATTTATTTCAAAATATTTGATATAAAAAAACAATCATCATCCTAATATTGAATATTTGATAATATTATATTTCCTTTACCGTAATTTTTTATTATTTTATAAAAATTAATTAAAATTTATATTAAAGTAGTAAGGAAACGGGTACGGGTATAGGTACGAGATTATACCCGTTACCCGGCGGGAATGGGGATGGGATAAAACTTTAATACCCGTTGGGTTTGGGAATGGGGATGGGGATGAATTTTTTTTACAGGGATGGGTATGGGATAGCGAAATTCGTCCCTATCCCGTCCCGTTGCCATCCCTACTCAGACGGACCTTGCTTGATGACCTCTACGGACCGGGCAGGACCGACGACCCTAAAGGGCTGGATGGGCCTGACGACCAGAACAGACTTTGCAGGCCTAAAGACATGAACGGGCTAGGCGAGCCCGACAAACCGAACAAGTTAATCGGGCCCAACGCCTTGAAAAAGTTGGTGAGCCTGATGACCTCAACGGGCCAGGTGGGCCCAAAGACCCGAATGAGCCAGGTGGGCCCAAAGACTCGAACGAGTCAAGCGGGCACAAAGACCCAAACAGGTCAGGCGGGCCCGATGACTCGAACGAGTCAAGTGAGCCTGAAGACCATAATGGGTTAGGCGGTCCCAATGATCCGAACGGGTTAGGCGGGCCCGAATACCTGAACGGGCCAAGCGGACCCGATGACCCGAATGGGCTAGGTGGGCCCAAAGACCTGAACAAACCAGGTGGGCTTGATGACCCGAACGGGTCAGGCGGTTCCGAAGACCTGAATAGGCCAAGCGGGCTAGAAGACTCAAATGGGCTGGGATGGGTCGGCCCAATGACTCGGACGGGTCATGCCCGACGTCCTTGATGGACCGAGTGAGCCCGATGACCCCGACAGGTTGAGTCGACCTGACGACCTAGACAGGCTAAGTTGACCCAACGACTCTGACGGATTGTGCCAGAAGAGTCGTACAGATCGGGCAGGCCCGATGCCAGAAGGGGCCAGGCAGGCGCAAAGACTTGGATGAGCTAGGTCGGACCGACCTGACGATTCAGGCAAGTCGTGCTCGACAACCTGTACGGACTGAGCAAGCTCGAGACCTCGATGGTCCTTGCGAGCTCGACGACCCGGACAGGTTGAGTGGTGTTGGCCTTAAAGACATAAGTTTTAGAAAATTCAATTTAAATTTCTTTTATAAAAAATGAATTCTGGATTTTGAACTTGATCCAAATATTTGGATTAGATTTAAATCTTGATCCAAATATTTGGATATGGAATTTAAAAAAATCCAAACTTGTTTTGCTGAAAAAATGGATTTGGATTGAAAATCTAATCCAATTATTTGGATCTAAAATGGATGAGGATTGGATCATTAAAAATCTCATCCGTGCCCACCCCTAGTGTCTAGGTTAAGTCCTGTGGGAGTGATACGACTTCAGCACGAAAATCGTTTCCATGTCACACAATACATCGTTTCCACGTCACACAATACTGAGAAGTGAAAGTAGTGTTTGGAAAGCTAACTTTGGAATTGTGCTAAAGTCGTGTGTAGGTGTGAGCATTTTCAATTAAAAATTTAAAATTAGAAGTCCTGCACCATAACATAATTTCTATGAATTGATTTTGCTTATATTATGTGTCCTTTACCGAGTTCTAATTTTGATATCAAAATTAGAAACTGTGTACAATAGACACGACTTCCATAAAATGGATATCATTTCATAGAAGTTGTGTTGAGGTGTACTATTTCTAATTTTCCCATCAAAATTAAAACTCATTAGAAAGGCACACAACATTATTACAAATTAACTTACATAGAAGTCGTGACAATAATTCTCGACTTCTAATTTTAAATTTTTAGTTGAAAGTCGTTATACACCTATACTACTTCAGCACAATTTCAAACATTAAAATCATCTTTTTCGAACACGACTTCTACTTTTCAAAATCCAAAACCAAAGCCATGTCACGTGAAAACAATTTCTATGTTGAAGTCGTATAGCCGGCACACGATTTAAAATATAACTTGTAATAAATTTAAGATTGTCTATTTTTGTAATTTTCACAAAAAATCTATACCACATGAGTGAAAAAATACGAATGGGAATACAAATTTTGCACTTTGTACTAGATAATTCAAAATGTATAATTCAGGTTATTTATTTTTTATTTTATATCATATAAATGTATTTTTTATTTTGTGTTATGAGTTGATCCCAAGTATACAAAAAAAAATATTTTAAATTATATAATCTAAAATGCAAAACTTTTATTTTAACTGTGATGTATTTTTTATTTTAGTCTAAATTATATAATTCAGAATATAAATTTATATCGGATTATATATTTTTAATTGTTCTTCAATTATATCTTCTGAAACTAAAAATAAAAATTGAAAATTTGAAATATACGGAGGTGCGGGAAGAAATTGTAGTGGTGTAAGAAGAAGTGGCCTATTCAATCTTAACAAGCCTAGATTTTCAGAGCTAGCCCAAAACAGGCCATCGTGTTATGGGTAAAACGTACCGAGCTGATACCTTTATCCAGCTCAGCCATTTCTTTTTGAATCCTTATATTTGTCTTTTGCATCTTCATAAATATGAAAACTTTTACAGTATTCTTAGAGAGTATTATTTAGATAGTGTAATCTGAAAATTATTTTTTAACATAAAAGAAAATTTTTTAAACTATATAATTGAATAACTTTCGAATTGTACAAAAATCTTTTTACTTTCAAATTGTGTATTTTAAAAATTATTCATTGCAATACCTATATAAACAGTATTCTTAATGATATTTTAGATGTAATAAATTCTCAAAAGTACGGAATTACATTGTAATTACAAAAAATCTCAACCCTTCGATCAATTTATCATTGCAATACCTTTTACAGTTAAAATGAGATTTAGCAAAATAAAAAGTGATTTTTTAACACATTATCATTTCGAGTTTTTTCTTTATAGTTGAGGATTCGCTTTCATAATACTAATAATCATTTGTAAAACAAAACTAATCATTGTTATATATTTCAATAATATTACGACACATTAATCAACATATATATTTCGTTTGTTGTAAACCTCTTATAACCTCTTGTCAGATAATGGTTACTGTCAAGAGTAAAATAATAAAAGACAGATGAAAAACAAAGAATATTTTTATATGGGTTAAATTATTATTGAATCTACACACCCCAATATAGATTGTTTTATTATTAATGGAAATCAATAAAATTATTTATACTTTAGGACAAACATACAACACATTTAAAAATTAAAACTATAAAAAAATTGTTGGAAGTCCCACATCGACTAGAGATAAAGTCATTTCATACATTTCATAGTATATAAGTGAGGTGCAAACCTCATCTTATAAATTGATTTTGTGGGATTGAGTTAGGTTTAAAACCCACTTCTAACATCCTATCAAAGTCTAATTAGAGTTTATCCTAATGAACTTTCTTGGACATTCTATTTCATCAAATTTATGATAAAAACTAAACTTTTTCAGCCTGAATACAATTTGATTCAAATACTTTTTTAATGATTAAATTCATTATAGAAGGGAGAGAAATTCTTTTAAAAAAGCTTCAAACCTTTCTAGAAAGTATATAATCTTATTTGTTTCTTTTTACACTTTTTATTTGGAAAAAAGTACTTATATATTTCCTTTAAAAGGATATAATTGATTACGTAATTTTCAAAATAAGTAAATTTTTTTATTATTTCAAATAATTATAGATTATTTGTATAAATATATTTTTTTAAATTAAATATTCAATTAGTTCAGTATTATAATCTATTATAAACATAAAATAATCGATTATTTAACAATTCATATATATTTTATATATGAACATTTAAAAATAATAAATCCATTATTCTCCAATTGATTAAATTAATTTTTATCTAAAAAAAAGTTCAGAAAAATATAGAAGTTCATGAACTAAACAAACATTTCAACTCAAATAATATGTTTAAAATACCTACTTCAGTACATATGTATCACAAATATGAAAACAACTATACATAAGTCATTATCAAAACATCTAATACAAACACGCTTTGTGGAAAAATTCTCATACTCTATTGTTCAGTGAGTACTATATAAAAATAGTATAATATATATATATATATATATATATATATATATATATATATATATATATATATATATTCAGAAAAAGAGAGGTATATCTTAGTGAATAACTCAGGTAATTTATTTTTCCCTAGTAAAAGTGTTACCAACTAGTCTCACATTTTTTTTAACAAAATTATGATTTTTTAAAAATAACTAAAGAAAATAAAACAAAAGTTAGAAAAAAAAAAGAGAAAAATAAGATGTTAGTGATAAAAGAAAATAAAATAAAAACTAAACTGATACATATTTTAACTGTATTCTTTGAAAATGACAACACTAAATTTAATAATGTTGTCGTTGAAGCGATCAAATTAATACTACTAAACTATAATATGATGGTAAAATAATTTAATTTAATCTAAAGAATAAGCTGCATTAAATTCATGTGTTTTGAATACTTTAGGAAGACAAACAAATGGTGACTTTGCCCTATTTTTCTGTTTGTGAGTCCACACTGCATGTGCATTAAACGTTTTCACATTCCTCATATATGGCCACACACAGAGATGTAGAAAGAAAGATGAAGTAAATTTTGAAACGGAACATATGCAACACACTCACTAGTGCACAACCAGATTTGTCACAACAAATCTTGACTTACTCACTGCAGGACCAGATTTGGTTTCAGTTGAAATGTAATTTGTTTTTTTATATATTTTCTTCTATATATCTTTTATATTAACTAATTAATATTAGAAATGCAAATATAAGATGAAATATCGATTAAAAATAGAAAGTTGATCGATATATAAAGAATAAGACTCAAACAAAAACATTAACTTAAACTTTTTGAGGTGACGTATATTTAATTTATTATTAAAAATTTTCATATTACATTAGGTTTTTTTATAAATTTATTAAAAAAATTTGTAAGAAAATATTTTTTTTCTGTTTTTTTTTTAAGAATCTTAATTGGTAGGTAATTATTTCCTACAAAATTATAAAATTTGTAAGTATTTCTTACAAAGTTTGTTGTGAAAAATGTTTTATACAAAATATTTTGCAAAAAAATTGGCAGCAATTTTCTGCAAATTTTTTTTCATAACAAAATTTATAAATATTTCCTACGAAAAAAATTTCAAAACAAAATTGATAAGAAATATAAGTTTTTTTAGTAGTGATTCAATCTCATAAAACTATCTAATAAGACCAAACTTGCGTTCAACTTATAATTATTGTGACCTATTATAATTCTCAGTCAATATGAGATATTCAACATACTCAAAATGAATGAATATCTCAAAAAAAAATTAAATATTTATAAATAGTCTAACAAAAACTAATAAAGTTAACACAATAGTCTAGGAAAGATTTAGAATGATTGTATATATCATCTGAGTAAATGAGTTTATTTTTAATTCAACCTTCTAAAAAAAATAACTTTTAAAGTTAGAATTACACTCCTCTAATATTGCCTAGTTGGAAGTTAATGTGATCTTTTATATGATTTGCTAATGAGTCACCCTTAAATATCTCTCATCTTTATTTATACTTTCAAAATCAATATCTTAGACATTTTTAGGTAATAAAAGAAAGGGATCATAAAATATTTAAACAATTAATAGGTCAAAATTGTAGACATTTTAAAAATGTTTCAAATAAAAATATGGAAAACAAAGGCTATCCCTAGTGCTTTACACTTGACTTGGAAAATGGAATTAAATATTATGTCAACAAAAGATATTCTTAGGGATAGAGGGATAAAGCAAAAACTTGCAAATTGTGTGTTTTATGTGCAGAGCGGAGAAATCAATTGAGTATTTGTTTTTTGAATGTAAGATATTAAGCTAAGCTTGAAATCTCTGTAATAAATGGACTATTCAATTTAGTTTCAACTTTGGAGTATATAAGCATGCTATTCAAACTTTAGCTAAGGGAAATTTATGTGTTTTATTAAAAGAGAGTAAGAAGGTTTCGTTCATAGGTAGACCAACCTATATCAGAGTATTATGAGATGATTCACGTCAATAAGTTATACCCTGATCGAGGTATACTCTGTTTTTATATCTTAACTTAAACACCGATATAACCATGATTTTGTAAGGGACAGGTTTTCTGGAATAATTTTAAGAACATACATTGTTAAAGGCTAGGGATCCATGGAAAACATATTAAAGGGTGAACATATATCGAGTAACTATACACAAGTAAACAGGGATATAACAACATTTGTGTTTTGGTATTGGTTGGTTAAGTGTCCACAACTCCAAAATAACTTGTCCTACGACACTTCTTTCTCTTGTTCGTTCGGTCTCCAAGATATCATGTTCGTCCATAGCTGCTCTAATGGTACTTGCAGAAGGTACTCTGATGTTAAAGTTAGTAGGTGATCGATCAGAAAGGAATTAAGTGTTGTAATGCATGTGTGTGAACTACCATACCTTAGACATTTATTTATAGTTGGTGTTATGGACTTTTACCTTTTTCCTAGCCTAATCACGACCTAATCATACCTTAATTAGCATTAGTTGACTGATTCGTTGTTAATTTGATCTTTATTCTGCAACTGGTTGGATAAAGAGATAGACCAGAATGATCGACCAAAGAATGATCGGTCAAGGAATGATCGGCTCAGGATAATCGGTCCAAAGGGTGATCAACCAAGAATGATTGGTCTAGGATGGTCGGCTAAGGATGATCAGCCCAATAAGTAATCGACTAAGAATGATCGACCCAAAGAGTGATTGGTGTAGGATGATTGGCCCAAAAGGTGATCGGCCAATGAATGATAGACCCAAAAGGTGATTAACCAAATATGATTGGGTTCAGGGTGATCAACCTCAAAGTATGTACTGTACAGTTTGTATTCTGATAGTTATATGGTTATAATACTGAACTCGTGTACTTTAGATCTTTATATGTATTAGGCTAATCAAATTTGTACAATATAACTTTATAACCTATAAGTGATGAATGTATTCAGATGGCCTTATTTTCTGTCAAATTTGAGAAAGATTGCAGGATGTAGAGTAAGAAAAGTGGTTATGTTGTTTTTATGTATATAATAAATCATTGTATAAGAGATGAGACATTCCTATTGTCTCTTTTATATTTTTTTATTTGCTTAAAAAAAATTGGAAAATAAAACTAAATGTAAATAGGACAAAAATTATAGTTTGGCCTTTCATAATTTTTTGTATTCAAATATAAATCAAAATAAATAATTTCAAACTAATCAAGAAATATAGTTAAGATAATTTAGTTTTTTCTAATTTCATTTACAAATATTCTTCTTGTAGGATTGCATGTTTTTTGCTTCTAGGTCAATGGTCATAGTTTTTATGTTTTTAGAAAGAAAAAGAAGTTCATTGGTGAAGACATGGGCCATGTAGGATTATCTTGGTGTTAGTTTTTCATGGCTGGAATTCTCCCATGAAGAAGAGAACTACTAGTGTTTTTTGAGTAGAAAGGGAGTGTGTTGTAGGATACTTCGCCTTGCTTCCTTGTCATTGAAAATGTGAACACCGGGAACAGATGAAAAACCACACGTTGATAAAAAAAAGATATTGGTTTTACTGAGTTTAACTTAGTAGTCTCCGACCTAATTGTTAATGTATGACCAAATTTCAAATTATCACAAGAGGGAAGTTGATCTGCCAAGAATCTTTGATGCTCGCTCAACATAGTAAAAGATTTTCTGAGTAAAAATGATTATGAGATGATTATATTTGTGTGATGACATATATTTATAGCTTTTTAGGCCTATGAATATTGTATATTAACATATAGATATCATCAATGGATTATATTATTGTGAATGAATTATATTTTTATCATATGGGTTAAATATGTTTTTAGTTCCTACACTTGGACGTGAAAATGAAATTCGTCATTGTCTAAAACTTTGATACATTTTGGTTCTTAAATTTAAAAAATAAATAGATATAATCATTTTAGCCAAACGACATTAATTTTGTTGAGTTTGTTAAATGCGTTTCAAACTTGTATTTGAGTTTAAATATGTCAAACAGTGGAAATAGCTCAAACTTAACCTAAAACATGTTTTGCACATCAATAGAATTCAATGTAATTAAATTAAAACAACTATATTCATTCATCTTTTAAGTTTGAAGACTAAAATATATCAAAGTTTGAAATAACAACCGATTCTAATTTTACATCCAAATTTAGGGACTAAAGACATAATTTTACTCTTATGGTATATGATATCATATATCTCATGTATATTCTCTTTCCCTTATTTTAGAATTTCTTTATTTTAAGGTTGTTAATATATCACATAAATTGTGATCTTAATTTATTAGACCTTTAAGTATGCTAAAAATATAACTTTATTTTAGATATGGGCCCAATAAGTACATATATGAAAAACCATGTTAATAAGAAAAAACATAAAAAATCATGTTGATAAAAAAAAAAATATGAAAAACCAACCATGAATCTAAGTAAAAGATTATGAGACATATCCTTTTCCCAATTCGTGCTTGTAACATAAGGATGAATATTATAAAGACTTGTAATATTTCACAATTAGCCTAAATTCTTGCGATTGTATATGTACCTACTTAAAATGGTCAAATATAAACCTTAGCGTTTTTTTTTTCTTAAGTTTTGTTCATGGTAATAAATAATATTAGATTTTGAAGAAGTTAAAAAGTAATAAAAAGCATCTTTGAAACGATACATTATCTAATGATTGAAAATAAAAGTAAATATAATGTACCATATATATACACTCTCATATCTTAATGTTAAAAATAAACTTTATATGTAAATATCTTTATGTAACTTACATTTAAAAAAATAATAATAATTTAGTGTCTAACGCATTGTTATATTGAAATCTATATAATTTATAACAAAATTATATGAGGCTTCCAATGACTAATTTAAAATAAATTATATATAATATCTTGTATAGAAAATGAAATATATTACCTGTTGCTAGAAAAGTATATTCTACTCACTATATTTTTTTTTATCATGTATAAGTATATCAGATCAAGATTTTCATACAGGATGAATTATAAGTTCAGATAAAAGCATATTAATTATATCTATCAAAATATTAAATAATCATATAACCAAAATTATAACACAATTCTTAAAAAATTCTCATTTTCAAGTCATAGAGAAAACTTTTGTTAGAAAATCTAGCTATTAAGAGAAAACCTTCTGATATTTTTTATTTTGTGTACTCCTAGGTAGAAGTAATAACAAATACTTGATTGTAATAAAATTTACTACAGAAAAACATATGAATATGTGCAAAACTTATTTTACTAGCTGGTTTGAAAAGTTGAATTAAACTTAATTATTTTTTTTAATATAATATAAAAACTATGGTTTAGAAGCTCCAAACTTTATCTCTAATTGGTTTTATAAGGTTATATTAAATTTAAAGTTTTCTTTTTAATTAATAAATAACCTAAAATTTGAGATAAACAAATATTAAACAATCATTTTATCACTATTATTATTCACTTATTCCTTTTGGAAAAATCTTACAATTTATTCAACCTCATTTCTAAAGTCAACATGTTATTTAGTTTGTATTATAATTAATGTTTAATAATTCATTTGGTTACAGGTTTTTGTTAAAAAATGTTAAGTTATTCATTTAGTTTTTCTTAGTTTCAATTTGATTTTGATTTGTGAAAACTCACAATTTGGTTCAAATTTTTGAAAAATTTATGCAATTTAGTTATTTTTGTTAAATTTCTTGAGATTGATCATGAATTTTTCATCAAATTTAACATTAGGATTATGTTAATTATATTAACAAAACAAGTCATTTTTATTAACTTAAATTTTGATAAAAAATTATTGATCCCCTTCAAAAAATTTAACAAAAAAGGTAAAATTATATCAATTTGCACAAATCAGAACCAAATTGAGACAAAAAATTTGAAAACTAACTTAATATTTTTGAACGAAAATAACAATCAAATAAGTAATTAAACCTAAAATTAATCTCTTTAGAGTATTACTTTACAAGATAAGAAGAAACATCCCATAAGATAATAGAAAACAAAAAACAAAGTGTGAACAAACCTCCTATGTTCAATATTCAATGAAATGAAGTGATGTTTAACTATTAAACAGAAAATGGTTACATCAATTAAATCTTGTCACGTTGATAGGTTGAATGTGCAAAGAAAACTCTTTCCAAGAGACAACTAAACATAAGAAGTCAAACAAAAATACTTGTTTAATTCAAATGTCATAAACGCTTTCACTTTAATTAAGAAGACACAAAATTTTATAAATTCAAAAATACTATAGAGATATGAAATACTCTTAGATACACCAATATATAAAAACTCTATCTAAAGAAAATGAAATAAATATGATATTTAAAATAGATAGATTTTTAGATAATTTACCTCTATAAGTAATTTCTTTATGTGCTTTGACCCAATAATAGATTAAGTCCATATTAAAATATTGATGACATACTCGTGAACAAAAATCTATTTAAATGCTCCTATAAACCAATTTCCAACCAATTGTTTTTCTGTTAATAATTTATATATAATAACCAGTTACTTTATAATTTTTTATGCCTTCCGTATTAATATCGATGGTCAGTAATAATAATTTTTCTTATCCTAATTTCTTATTAACCAATTTGACCTCAAAATTAAAATTATTTCAAAATTAGCTAACAAAAAATTATCTCTACGTTAGGGTCAACATCTTGACATTAAATGGAACGTATGGTCTTGTCAAAATGACAAGACATGATAAATAAGTGTCCCATAATAAGAAATCAAAATAAATTATGTCAACGACCGTTTAAAGTAAATCAAAAAAGAGTTAATATTGAAAAGGAAAGGATATGGTTGATGATATTGTCTTATTCTTTCTTAATAATAACAATAATAATTGGATTTTATAAAAAAATAAGATAAAAATGAATATATTGAATTAATGGCAAAATATTATTCTACTTAATTTTATAATTATTTTGTATGGACGAAGTAAATAATATATAGAGTTGTCTTGTGTAAGATTGAGTGATCTCGACTTATAAGTGAATTTTCTACATAAGTACAAAAATTATGTTAGTCTGACCAATCATAATTATCTTAATCCATATGAGGTAATAATATATAATCTAATGTTATAATATGATATTTATTGTAATATGACATTTATCGTAGTATCTAAACATTTTTAAAATGGAGACGATAAACTAGGTATCACACCCCTTTTGACTCATTTCATTTAAGGGATACTTAGAAACATCTTGAACATCACAGTATACAAAATCTTGCAGGACAACTCAATTACAAAAAAAAAAAGAATAATTTAAAATTATACATTTTAATAGAGATAATCATCTTAAAACAAATATCTTTCATACTAAAAATTTATTCATAAGCATAAAATTTAATTTTGTGGATAACTTTTATTGTTAGACATTTATTTTTATATTTTTCTTAAATTAATAATTAGTGTTATTTTGTAGTTTTGAAATTCTTTTATTATCTCATATTTGACGCAGCAAGTTAAATTTTTATATTAACATTAAATAAAAGTAAATAAGATAAATCATATATAAGTATAAAGATACATAAATTTATTATTTTTTATAGGTTGTTCAAGGCAAAAATTCACTAGAGACACAATAAAACCTGAACTCAAATTACATGAGGGATTAACACTATCTCTAATCCAAGATTTTAAGATAATGAGTTTAAGAATCTTCATCATTAAATGATGCTCAATTTTATCGTTTCTACCAAATGTTAAACTTAGACTCACATTTAGATTCTTAACGATAAGGTTTGAAGTTAAAAATGATATTTTTGTCTCTTATATAAACTTGTTCAGGTTTTATTAGTACTAAATCTCTCTAATGTTTCTTCTTGAATTGTGGTGTAGTTCATCTTAGTAACAAGTATTATATAAAGTAGGTAAAAAGTTTTAAAGTTTAAGGATTCCTTGTATAGAAAATCTCTCATTTTAGAAAAACATGTTCTATTATAGAATGACGATGCACAAAAATGGTTACCACTAAAATATTTGTGCCTGAGAGTGTTCTGATGCGAAGACACTAACACTTTAAAAATAAATTATTAACAATTCAAAATAAATTGAAAATCTCACAATTATATTGAATAAAAATAACTAAGATCATAAACAAAATGATACATAAATATATTTTTAAATTAAAAATAATATTCTAATCTTTTATATAAATTTGTTGATATGAATATCGTGTGTTTCCCATAAAAAAACCTCACATGGTTTTGAGGAAAACTGAAACCTATTGTAAAGGTAAACAATAGTAAAAAGGTCATTTTTATATTCGTAAAGAAAAAAGAAATAGAAAATAATGAAAAGTAATTTAAGTGGATGCAAAAACTTTTTAGATGTGAAACATTATTATTCGGTTATTCAATGGGTGAGTTTGATTCGAACTTCTATGAGAAAAGGCAACCTAAGAGCTCACATTAGCATCAACATGTAGTCAAAAGCAAACCAAATTTCTAGTACAACAGTTTTTGTCTCGACAAAGTTAGTATACATGTCAGTTTTGTCTAATAAAAGTTTATATACGTTCACATGTAAATATAAAAGTGAGATTCATTATTTTGTTAGTCTTTTATATTATATGATAATAAATGATACCATAAATTTAAAGTTTATTTTATTTTTATATGTCACCATTTTAGGTGACTTCTGATATAAGAGATAGTGTGGAGGCGTAGGCAATAAGAAATCAGAATGAAAACTCCATGTATTTATTCGTTTTTTTTTTTATAAGGCTTGGGTGGTCGAAGTAGGTAATATTTACATTTATTTATATATGATATATTTTACTTATAATTTTGATATGATATTAAAAGATATTTAATATGAATTTTAAATTTAATTTTATCTCTTATCATAAAGACATTCAAAAAAATAGAATATTTGTATAGGATGAATGAATCCTTGTGATATGATAAATGTTAGGTATATAGAAGGGGTTTTACTGGATATAACATTAATGAGATATGAGTCCAATCACATAAGACATTGACACCACTCTTAATTCATTATCTTAAAACAATAAAGTTATGGGTCTTTATTTTTATATAATATTTTACTTTCTCATTTTTAACTAATATGAAATTTAGACTCACGCTTTAATGTGCTATTTGTAAAATGGAAACATAGTCCACGAGGGGGATAGAGCTCTGTTAGGTTGAGTATGAATGGTGGACTTTATCCATACTCGTGATGTCTGCTTATGAAGAAAAAAGTGGGAACCAAGCATTATTCATTGAATTTCAAAACCCATTCATTCCAAGCTATAGACTCACTATTCAACAATAAATTCCGATTTATAATATTATTTTTACGATTAAATAAGTGTTTAATTCATTTCTGAATGAGATCTTCATACTTTTAATGAAGTATTTTTCTTCTTTTTTTTTTTTGAAGTTTTCATTTAACTCTACGATGAAATGCATAATTTATTCTCTCTTCATGGTACAATCTCAAGTTAATGGACAATTTCATATATACAATGTATCAATTTAACCAAATTATCCAATTCAACTCAATAAAATATCATAAATGAATACTACACAAATCAAGTTCAAGTCTATTATACTTATTTTGACGTTGATTGGGATAGTGACTTAATGATCGTAAGTCTATATACTTTTTTGCATTTTTTTTCCCTAAGAGTGTCTTATCTCTTGAGAGAGGAAGAACAATTGTTTCTCGTTTCTACATTGAAGTTGAACAATTGTTTGTTTTTTATTTCTTTCTAACATCAACTGTACAAGAAAATTATAAATAACATTATTTTATAAACCAATATTTTTTATCTAAAATATTCCATAATATTAATTAAAAATTATAATTGGTTTGTGAATCAAAATCAAAGTGTAAATTAATTTATAATATTAGTTATTAAGATTTTAATTAACTACTTACTATTATTAGATTCTAAATTATATTTTTTTTATTAATAATAAAGTCTGTTCGAGATACAAATAATTTTTAATTTATAAAATAAGGTTTAATTTTGTCAATATAATAACTAATTATTTTTCATCTCTAAATTAGTTATTATTTAATGATTTTATTGTAATATGATATTTCTTTATCTAAACCAACTCCTATATATTGTAAGAGAGTGCTTATATCTCAAATTTTTATGACCTCACAACATATTGTAAATGGCATAAATATTTATTAAGACCATAGACCATCCAACAATTTTGATGATAACAACCACTTTGAGTATTACATTCTTATATTATATGATATGAATATTCTAACATATGTTTTTGTGACAACATAATAGGTTTTGTCTCTCACTATATGGTATGATAAACTCATCTAACATTCTAGCAAACAATCTAATGGAGCTCGATGGATTTTAGTTGCTTAAAATCTCAGTCAAGTCATAATAATCAATGTTTTTTTAATAAAGATAAAACCAAACAAATATTAATCTATTTTATCTATGCGAAAAAAAAAAGTCTCTTACACTCTGTCTAACCTTTCTTTCTAGAGCCAACTGTTATAGTATTTGTTTTTTTCAATAATAAAGTATTTTTAAAGAATTAAAAACAAGTTATGAATTATATATTATCTTTTAATTCATAATAAAATATTTTCTTAAGATAAAATTACATAAATAATAATAGCAAAAAAAATACTTAGATTGAAAAAGTACTGGGTGACTGCACATTTAAGTCATTCAACCCGCGTAGAGTGATTCTACATAACTTGCAATATGCTAGAATTAACGTGTGGCTTGGGTACACTATCTTAAATTACAATTTAATATCTTTTTCTAATATTTCATCGCTATATTTGTGTGAGTTAAATATAATTAAATAGTTTTATTCATTATTACAAATCTAAATTTTATTTTATGTCTCTTTCAATATATTTTTATAATATACTTTCTTATTTATTTATAGTAAATAGTACATTGTTAAACCTCAATTTTTTTTTTTATAATTATCATACGTACGGCAAATCTTCATTTTTATAAAAATTTAAATTCAAGATAAATTATATCGAACTTTATAAATTTCTTTCAACTTCTTTTAATTTATGTGGAATGTTATACCCATTAATTCACTGTGAACACAATTAATAAACTAAACACGAAACATGATTAAGACTATGTTGATATTGATTATAAGTAATGTTTGATATTGATTATAAGTAATGTTAGCAGTGACAAAAGTCAGTCCGGCCTGTTTTGACCCGCTTTGTTTTTAGTCTGCTTTGTCTATGGTCCGTCAAACAGGTTGGGTCGGACTGGCCCGTCATTGAAAAACGGGTTGGACATTACAACCTACCTCGTCTCAAAATGGGTTGACGGGCTGACCCGCTACTTTTTTTTATAAAATTTATTTATATATATAAATTTGTTTATATAATATAAAAAATATTTTAATTATTTTTAATTTTTAAACATAAAAAAAATGGGCCAACAAGTCAGGACAGGCTAGGCGAGCAAGACCACAACGGGTTGGCGGATTAGAAACTCCAACCCGACCCACCAATTTTTTGGCAGACTAGCGAGCTTGGTCCGCTTTGACATACCTAAATAATGTTCAGCAAAGTCTCCCATTCACTGATATGAAGAATGTAGCAAAAGAAAATTATTATAAAAGAGCCGATTCCAGAATAATCCACACAATTCAATAAGAAGCTTCTTTTTGAATTGTATGAAAAGATTTACACTTTGTTTTAGAAATACGTATGAAAATTTACAATTTCCTATAAAAAATCATATTTTAAATAATAATACTTGGATACGAATTCATTAATTTTAATTAATATTAATGTATTCAATTAATTTTAATTAATATTCATGTATTAAATGATCAACTTCAATTTCCTAAAATAATATATAAAAAATTTAATTAAAAATTGACACTACAACAAAATGTTTTATTAACAATCAATTTTAATGACTAAAAGTTGTTAGTTATTATAATGATCAATCTAGATATCAAATTACAAAATACAAAATTATTAGTTACTAAAATAGTCACTATTATCAATAAAAATTTATAATTGATTGTTAAATTGGTCACTAATTAATTATAGACTAATTTAAAAACCAATTTTTTGGGTAGCAAAAATCAACGTAACTAATGTTTAGTGACCAATTCCCTTTGGTAGTTAAATTTTAAAAACTAATTTAAAGACCAATTTTAATTTTTCATTCATAATAATGATTATTTTATGAATTAATAATTTTTTTATTTTGTAAATTGATAAAGTAACTAAATTAGGTATTTTGATCATTAATATTGGTCAGTAAGAAAACATTTTCTTTATAGTGTGTAAGTAAAATTAACTAAAATTACGTGTCAATTAATGCGTTCCCATGATATTTGTGTGTTCAACATAAATATAAACCTTGAAACGTCAAATTACATTAGATTTTTTGTGTACTTTTTATCTAAATTTTATACTCTTATTTGTAACGTATTTCTACTAAAAGGATAATTTTCCTTTTCTATTTCGTTATTTCCAAAAGTTGATGGCACTATCACTCATTATGATACCTTTATAGCTCTAAATATTGCAACCAACTCAAGTTCGTCATATTGTGTATTTTATCATCACATTATACAAATCTGAACAACATAATAATATCGCCCACACTTTCACTTCCTTTTCAACATAGTTCTTCTTTTTCCTTCGTTCACCACAAACTGTTAATTTCTTTTCACCCACGAGGTTTAACAGTTTACATTCTTTGAATTTGAATACTCACCCATGCTCGCGACACGACATCCACTGACGTCACCAAACCAGAATCCAGGGTTCGACACTCTTAAAATCTGTTCTTCACACCCACGTGGTTTCCTCAAACCAGCCAAAGCAATGATATTCATGTACATGTGTCGCACGTGTACGTACGTTCCATCTCCGCGTTCATTTCCTGTCCAACTCGCGTTTACCATTCATATATATATCACTCAACCAAACACACTTTTTCTTATACAATCTTTGTCACACACAAACAACACACCCTTTTTCTCCCTCTCACTCCTTAACCAATCGAAACCCTTATCCACGCTTATGCTTCTTCATCTGTTCCAAAACTCAAATGATTAACATGAAGAACATGAAGAACAACGAATCTACTTGCTCCATTTCACTGTCTCCGCCAAACCCTAATCCACTCTGCGATTCTCCGAATCCGTCTCACAAGAGAAAAGCAGGTAGAAAGAAGTTTAGGGAGACACGGCACCCTGTGTATAGGGGTGTGCGCCAAAGAAACGGTAACAGATGGGTGTGTGAAATTAGGGAACCACTGAAAAAGTCAAGGATTTGGGTAGGGACATACCCTACTCCTGAAATGGCTGCTAGGGCACACGACGTGGCTGTTTTAGCCCTTAATGGCCTCTCTGCTAACTTCAATTTCCCCGATTCTGTTTCTCTTCTTCCCCTTGCCAAGTCTTCTTCTGCTGCAGATATAAGGGAAGCAGCAAAAGCTGCTACTGTTGATTCTGTTGATACTGTTGATGATACTTTCACGCCAAACACTGATTTTTCTTGTTCCTCTCGAGGCAATTCTGGTTTTGAAGAAAATGGGAATGCTGAAGAGAGTTTTTTGAACATGAACATGCACAACGATGAGTCTGAAACAGTGTTCTTTGATGAGGAGGCACTGTATAATATGCCAGGTTTTTTGGATAGTATGGCAGAGGGTTTGCTAATTACACCACCCTCTAGAGCACTGGACTGGGACCATTCTGATTCTGAAATAGACCTTACACTGTGGAATAACTGATATCAATTACTGTACCTATATTTTTGGTTTCTATCGTTCTCACAGATATTTTAAACGCAGTGAGAATCTATTTGTGTGTGTGAAAAAAGATACACTAATTCCTTTTGCTATAGAATCTTTGGTTAATTACTGCATGTACGGTTGTACTGCTATAATTTCTGCCAAAGCCATTTTTCAAAGTCATCAAAAAGACCTATATCTATATCCGTGTGTCTTGGTTAAGTGCATGCACCGTTTTGAGAGAAATATGAAGTCAGAAAGGTTTATATATGTAATTAGCAACGTCATTAGGGAGGAGAAGAAAAAAGTGTGAAACTGGTATATGAGAAAAATCAACAATAGTTTTCTCTGTGCCAGATATTCTCCCTACACTTTGTATCAATTTATTCTATTTAAAAAAGCACATGATAGGTTGACATTTTTCAAAATTTATATACAACCCTTTGATGATTGCATATGATTCGGAATTTTATTTACATTATTATTATTATTAACATATAAATATAATATTTTATCGTTTTTAAAAATATTGAAATATTTTAAAAACATTTGTGGTTAGTTAGTTGCTTGTCATAAAAGCTTATTAATTAGTTTGGCAGATAAACTGACTCTACATAGGAAGAATTTATTGTTTACATTACATATGTATGTATCTATCATAGAAAAGAAAAACGTGGTTTTCTGGTCTTCTCCCTTTCTTTTTATCTTTTATAGGAAAAATGTAGTATGGTTGAACACAATAAGATCATAAATCAGTGTAAATTTTATTTTTATAAATCGATTTTGTAAGATTAAAATAGGTTTAAAAAAAATTTAAATTATCGTGCTAGACTTTTTTATGTTGTTTCTTTGTTTTGTCTGTAAAATACCGTGATAACCATTCATTTTAAAGTTTTAAAATATATCACAAAAAAAATACTAAAATGGTGTAATTAGTTTTAAGGCTCATTACAAGACAACACAAAATAAAAAATTAATAGAAAATCTGAACTTTTTAAAAGTCCACTTATGAAATTGAAAGTTTTGTGTCAATTTACCCAATAATTAATGCCAAAATATTTATATATGAGGTATTATGCAGCTAATTTTGTGAGAATGTTGCAGCAGACACAACCAAATAAATATCCTGCAAATGTTACAATGGAGGAGGAAAGCTGAAAAGTTATAATTTTTCTAAAATATATACTATACGGAGTTTCATCACTAATAATATAATTACCTAAAAAATTGTGATATCCCTCAACTCAAAATCTTCCTATATATTTGTTGATAGAGGGATTATGAGCAAGATATTTAATGTAAACAACTTTTTTGTTTTATACATGTTTTAGGGAAAAAGTTATCCGGACTAAACAAATAAATTTTTAAAAGCACAATGGAATTTGAGTAAAGTTGTTGAAAAACTTTTATCGACTAAAATAAGATCAATTGAGATACAAACTTTATCTATATAGTGATATAAAGTTAACTGAAGTTAAATCTTACTTTTTAACATGATATTATAATCATTAATCAAAACTTATTTTAGTGAAATTTATTATTTGTTAGGTCTATTATGTCACTTATGAATTACTATTTAAAAGTTTTTAGGTGAATCTCCTATCAATTAAATTAATTTTAATATTTAAAAATAAAACATAAAAATTATTATTTTTATCATTTTTAAAGTTAATTAGTTCTACACCAAAATGGTATTTTATTGTTAAATAAACTTTTTTTTATATTTTATATTTCATATGAAATACTCGGAGCACAAGCATTATGTGAAAAGTGGTAAATTTTAGTCAATAGCAAAAAATTTCTTCTGTAAAAGAACTTTTGACTCTGCTGATGAGACATAGGTATGAATTTGACCACCGTGCATTTTGTCAAAGTCAATCATGTGCTTGGTTCCATTCACCATCTTTACATTCTCGTACTTCTAATTTTCAAACCACTAAAAAAATGTTATTTCGTTTGTATGATAATGTTCAGAATTTAAATGTAAGTTTAAATTAAAAATAAATAAATAAAATTTATAAATTTATATTTTAAGTTATTTTTAAATTAAAGTAGTATTAATTTTTTATATGAATTTAACTTAATTTTATTATTATTATCTCTTTTGATTATACACTACTAATATAAGAGAAAATAACTTTTTGAGTTAGAACAGACGTTTACAGAGAAGAAAAAAAGAAATTGAAATAAATATATTAATATTCTAAAGTCAGAATTATTCTAACTTAAAATATCAAACAAAATAGCTATATATATATAGTCTATGTAATATATATATATATATATATATATATATATATATATATATTATTTTTTTTTTAGATAGAAAATTTTTATTTTTAAGTGTGAAAAAGAAATTGAAATAAATATTCTAAAGTCAGA